>Ga0207416_1000030_pt1 | contig 281924 bp, 264 predicted proteins | sample PaiPotPPM11metaG_FD_184107 | JGI IMG/M metagenome (GOLD analysis project Ga0207416, IMG submission 184107) | Iron sulfur acid spring bacterial and archeal communities from Banff, Canada, to study Microbial Dark Matter (Phase II) - Paint Pots PPM... ... | reverse complement strand
GCGTGAGCCTCGCCAAGGATGTCGTCGCTCTCGTCACGGTCAACAGCGCATCGAATGAGAGCATTGTCCGCACCGCCAAGGACTACAATCTCGCCGGCTTGTTGCTCTCGACACGCAACACGAACTATGCCATCACCGGAGCTCCGCTCAACTTCTCAGCCGTGCTCACCGGGGACGTCCTCATCGGCACATCCTCAAGCCCGGCGGTCCAGTTCGGCCACCAGTTTACGGTAGCGCCGCAGAGCGGCAGCGTTTATACGATTGCCGCAAACTCAGGCAAAGTCGTGAACAATGGTAACCCTCACATCAACGAGTCGTTCGGTCACATGGGTCTGCTCTCTAACGGCACGATGACCATCGATTCATCGACGAACAACGTTACCTTCGCAGGCTCGCACGCCGGCACGTTCTTCAAGGGCCCATTCGGGTCGTTGACGCTGTCTTCAACGCCACCCTTCACGGTGTCCGGCGGCACAGAACTCGGCACGAATAACGTGAGCGGTTCGGTGACGTTCGACAAGTTCGGCAACATCGTCTCGGTATCGATCACGGGAACGCTGTGGAACGGCGACGCGATCAAAGTGACGAGCTCGGGCACGCCGCCCGGCGTTTCCATCAACGGCTCGATCACCGATCCGTCTGGCAACAATGTTGCCACCTTCCAAGTTGACCAGAATGGCAACGGAATCATTACGTACGCCAACGGCCAGCAAGCGCTCATCATCGACTGGCACGTGGTCAGATAGTCCCCGACGCCCCAGAGGGTCCTCCCGCCAGGGCCCTCTTTCTTTTTTTCGCTTACTGCAGTTTCAGGGTGTCGCCGGTCGTGCTTTGCGGCAGTCCGCTTGTCACCCGCAGCGTCGGCGATGGATGGCCGAACTTTTTTGGATTGCTCTTGATATAACGCTCGACGCGCGCCGTCCGATCCTTCGTCGACGGATGTTGCTGCACAAACTGCTCGAAGCCGGCATCACCATAGAGCTGTGCAACATCTTGAAAGAACCACAACGTGCCATACGGATTGTAGCCGGCCTTTGCCGCCAGGACGGCCCCCTCTTGATCGGCCGCATACTCTTGATCGCGCGAAAAGTTCAGGAAACCGTAGTTGCCGACGATGCCTGCGGCGGTTGCGGTATTTTGACTTCCTTTACTATGCACAAAGCGCTGGATGAATTGCGAAACGGCGCTGATGCCTTTTTGCGTGTTCAGCCGCTTCACAACGTGGCCAAGCACGAGGTGGGCTGTTTCGTGACCTAAGACTGCCGCAAGCTCATCTTGATTGTCGACGGTGCGCAGCAGGCCTTCGGTGACGTAGACGTTGCCGCCTGGCGCCGAAAAAGCGTTGACCCCGTTGCCCTCGATGATAACAAAGTTCATCGTGAACGAAATGGGTCTCGCGGCAAAGGACACGCGTTGGCCCGTCGCCCGCAACGCTGCGTAGTAGGGCGACCGCGTGACGATGAGGCCGCGGCCGAGCATGTCATTGTAGACCTGCTGGCCGATCTGACGATCCTCGGCCTGGTTGTCCGCAGACGCAAGATGTGGGAGCGAGCAGCTTGCGGCCATGAAGAGCATGACAACCGCATAAACAACGGCGCGGTGGACATCATAAAGGCGTCGCATGGCAGCGCAAATTCGAAGGTGGTTTGCGCCGCCCTGCACTTAAGCGGCCATGTCCCGTACGGTTGTCGGCAACCTGCCTCCAGCCAAGACTGCGGTCCCAGGGGTCACAATGCCGCCTGCGCGAATGCCCGAGCATTCATCGTCCGTCCAGGTTCAAGAGCCTGTGAGAGCGGGTTTGCTGTCGTGTCTACAACCAGATTGCACGTAAGAAATGTTCTGCTTGCGATGGTAATCGCGTCATCATGTGCAGCCGTCGCGGATGCGGCCGCGCCACGATGTAACAGCAGACATTTCATCGGCGTTTTTAGTGATTGCGACCTTGCTCAGCTGCGGAGCTGGCACGTTACGCCGGTGGCGCCGAGTTACGTACCGCCCGGCTACGTCGGTAAAGTGCGGCTCGATGCGGTTGAGCGCAAGTACGACATCACCTATGCAGGTCCAAACGGCGCCTATTTTATCTTTGAAGGCGGCGAGCACGTCAGCCTCGCTCAGCCCGAAGAGAAAAAGCACCACGGCTTCTTCTCCAGTTTGAGCAATTTAATTCACCACCGCCCGTCGCCGGCGGCAAGCTCGAAATCCGGTCTGGCGCCGGAAGAAGAAGCCGACCCAAATCAATTGGACGTTGCGGCGCCGTCGCTCGTGATCGGGCCGGCGCATTTCAAGCCGGACGCAGCCGGCTGCGCCACTGGTGTTTCAGAGCGCGGGCTGAACAATACGAAGTACGCCCTCAAGGGCTGCAATCCGTCGCCCGACGTGCTCAAAGACCAGCTCGTGCGCGTCTACAGATCTGCCGCTCAGGTACCGGCGCGCTAACCTTCGGGTGAAACTCCTAGCAACGTCAGCCTCGAGCGTGTCTGAGTCTGCGTTGCCCGCAACCGGTGATCGCAACCGGGAGCCGTTGCCTGGACCCTGGACGATGGTCTGGCGCTTGTGCGCGACGGCGCTTGCGCTCGTATTGTTACTCTTCGCCGTGCACGACGGGTTCATGATAGTGCCGGGCGATCACATGCACGTGCAGCGTTTTAGCGTCGCCGTCTACACGGCACACCATCAGTTGGAAGCCATCGTCCGCATCGCCATGCTGTTGTTCGCGCTCGTGACGGCATGGCGAACTCGGTGCGACCTCAACGCGCGGCTGCTGACGGAAGCTCTCATCGGCGGATCTGCAGACATTTATTGGCAATGGTGGGGCTATCAAGACGCCAAGTTTTGGGTTCTGTTCCCGATGATACTCAAGTACGCAGGCACAAGTTTCGGGCTCATGCGTTTTATCCAGTTCGCGGCAACCTTCGGCACGAGCGACTACAAAGGCATTCGCGACGCGCTCTATCGGTATGCTCCGTGGGTACTGTTAGTTGCGGTGTTTGGCATTGCAGGCCCGCTGTTACGGCTACCGCCTGCCGTAAATCCATTTCAGAATTGGGAGACGACGTGGGCGGGAACCAAAGACATCGATCATATCCACAGCTTATATTTGTTCGGTGATGCGTTTGCCAAGCTTGCGATGATCGCGGCCGCCTACATCGGGTGGCGGACGTCACCTTCGGAAGAACGCCAGCGCATGAAGCTCGTGCTCATCTCGTTCGTGAGCTACGGATTGGGGACCGCCATCCACTTCATCGGCAACATCTTCATCGGCGACGCGCCGGCCCTCAATTGGATCGATGCCCTTTTAACGCTCGTATTGCCGGTGGGTCTTGTCACCGCGCTGTTTCGCAAGCAACTATTCGACGTGCAGCTGTTCCTTGACCGCGCAATTGGCGGTGCTATCGTTGCCGTAATCTTGTTGATGCTGGCGAGACAGATGGACGAGAATTCCCACTTGTTCGCCGATAAGGTGGGCCTGTGGGTGGCATCTCTTTTCGCCGGCTCCTCCGTGCGGCCTGAGTTCATCGAGCTCGTGGTCGGATTCGGCCTTGGCCTGCTCTTTTTCGCCTATATCCACAAGACGCACGGTTTGCTCGAGAAAGCCGTCCATCGCGTGATTTTTCCGGGGCGTGAATTACGCATTGGCCGGCTGCGTAAGTTCGACGACGAGCTCATCACGATCAGAGATCTTCCAGCGCTGCGCCGCCGAGTGGTGGACGTGCTTCGGGATTCGGCAAAGGCCCAATTTTCAGATGTCTTCGTGAAAGAGGGAGATAAGTTTATCAACGTCATTTGGAGTCAACCCGAACGACTGGCCGATATTCCGGGCAACATTCGCGAAACATCGATGCTGCAAGACGCATCATGGGTGCAGCTTGACGACAGGCCATCACCGATCGCCGGTGTGCTGGCGTTTCCCATGATTATCGCCGGACGGCTGTACGGCTTCCTCGCCGTTGGTCCAAGCAGCGTGCAAGCGAGATACGGCATGGACGAGATCCAAGCGCTCTGCGCCATCGCGCGCGAGACCGGCGTTACTCTGTTCGCCGTGCGCCAATACGGCGAGTGATGTAGCAACGGATCTTTAGATCCGTTTAATGAAACGGATCTTCAGGTCCGCTTAATGCGTTCCTATTTCCAAGCGCGGCATATCTTCGACCCGAACGACCGATGCTTGCGCCTCGCGCTCACCCAGCCCGACGGAGATGTGCAGCCGGAGGTTGCCCAAGTCCATATTGAACGATGTACCAAAGAGTTGCATTGAATCTATGCCTCCAGTCTGCGCCACTGAGCGAGCGCGAGTGTCACACCGAGAGCGGCGATCGCAGCGAGGGCTGCGAGATTGAGTCCCCAGGTCGCGAACGGATAGAGCGGCTGAGCTTGTGCATCCGAGTACGTACCATATGCGAGCGGATTGAAGAAGTTCACGAACTTGACGAGCGCGCTCCAAACCGGCGGTAAGCTCGCCGCACTTAACCCGAGCAGTATTGCAGCGATCGCCACGGAGACGCCGCGCACGGTTCCGCTGCGCTCCTTGAGTGACGCCGTGAGCGCTTGAGCAACTCCGAACCACGCAGCCGCCAAGAGCAGAAAGCGGGCCAGATTAAACCACGCGTCGCGGTCGATCCTCAGAAAGCGGAGCGCCTCATGCTGCGCCGTAATGCCCGCCGCGAAGAGTACCGTGAGAACAAATATGCAGGCAACAAATGCAAGGTCGACGCTCATGATGACAAGCGCATAGCGAGTGCGTGAAACCGGTTTGGTCCATGCCAGCGCCAAGTGCCCGTCATTTTCTTCGGACAGACTGCCGCCGTAAATGCCGGCATAGATGGCTGCTACCACTCCGGCGATAGCAAAGAAGACAGACAAGGGGAACAGATCTTTGGCAGGACCTTGTGGGGGAGCAGCGTGCGCAGCGCTCTGTCCGCCAGCTCCAATGACGAAATGGGTGTTCGACGGCTGGTCCATGAGGGGCAATAAGAGGAAGTGTATCGCGAGCAATACCCCCGCCATGATGACGAAAATGATCAGTCCGCGCCGCACTCGCAGCCACTCTTTATAGTACATATTATTTCCCTCCGACCGCGGCAAGGAAGATGTCTTCCAGATTTTGATCTAAAATGCGCATGCTGGTAGGCGATGCAGCCGTGATCGCCGCAACCACTCCATCCCCGGTTCCCGTAACGTAAGCGCGAATGAGCCGGCCCTGGCGCATGACACGGCGCACGTTGGGGTTAGCATCAAGCTCGACAAAACGCGGCGCGTCGCCGGCGAACGTCGCTTCGATAATCTTCTCCTCGGCTTTGAGGTCTTCAACTAACCCTTCGAGCATCAGAGTGCCGCGATGCAGGATCGCGACGTGATCTGCCGCGCGCTCGACCTGTCCGATTTGGTGCGATGAGAATAGTACGGTCGCGCCTCCTGCCGCCGCATCGATCATCAGATCGAGCACGTTTCGCTGGTGCACGGGGTCGAGACCCGACGACGGTTCGTCCAAAACAAGTATCTCAGGGCGCGTCGCGAAGGCAAGCGTGAGCGCAAGCGCGCTTTGCTGGCCCTTGGAGAGCGTGCGGACTTTTTTTCGAAGATCCAGCCCAAACAATTCCACAAGATTGTGCGCTCGTGTCGCATCAAATTTGGCAAACGAATGACGCGCGATGTCGATGTGGTCTCGGCCGGTGAAGCAATCGTATAGCGCGGGCTGCTCCGGCATATAGGATATCGATTCGAACATGTCCGGTCGCAAGGGGTAACCGCCGAACATCGCCTGACCGGTCGTCGGCCGCGCCAGGTCAAGTATGCACTTAAAGGTCGTCGTCTTGCCGGCACCGTTCGTGCCGAGCAGTCCGAAAATCGAACCCTTCGGGACCGCAAAGGAAAGGTTGTTGACGGCCACGGTCGTTCCGTATGACTTTGTGAGCGTCCGGATCTCGATGGCGGGCGCTTCTAACTGGATGGTCATGATCGATTGTGCTCCTTGGCGTCGCCATCAGGCGAATACCAACGCTCGAGGGCTTTGCTAAAGATTTCACGCACTTGGCGCCGTTTGAGACCCATGGATTTTGCTTCCCGCACGGCGGCATCGACGGTAGAAGAAGCGACGTCGGCGAGTGCCGCAGCTGCTCGGTCTCCAGCGCCATTTTGACTGACGAATGATCCGCGTCCAACGCTTGTTTCGATCACCCCGTCGCGTTCGAGGTCTCGATATGCCCGCGCGACCGTGTTCGGATTGATCGTCAAATCGGTCGCAAGCTGCTTCACCGTGGGAAGCCGCTCTCCGGGTGACAGCACGCCGAGGGCCACAGATCGCTTCACTTGCTCGATAAGCTGAAGGTAGATCGGGACCCCGGTGTGCGGGTCAACCGTGAATATTGCAGGCATGGTCGATTAGAGTCTCGGACCCCAGCCGGCGAAGATCGGGGATGTACTTCCGGGCATCTGAATGAATGAGTGGTCGGCATCGATACGCTCGCTGGCGGGGAGAACTCGTACGCTTGTGTTCATGGGGCTGCTCCTTCTTCTCCAATTTCGCTAGTCTATTATTGTACTAGCACAATAGTACAATAGTACAAGCAGCGACAATTGTCAATAGCCTTTGCAAGAAATTTTTGAAGGTCGGGCGCTTAAGAAATAAGCCTTCCTCGAGTATGTCCCGCCAAACGAGCGTTTTCTTGGTGTGTCGCAGCTGCTGATTACCGTTGCGCTAGCTGGACGGGCGGCTTCGTACGGCTGTTGACGAGCCAGATCCCTGCAAAGACTGCGGCGGCGCCGAGCAGGGTCGTTGCGGCGAATTGTTCGTGGGCCACGAAGACACCGAGCACAACTGCAATGACCGGAGTAACGTACGTGAGCAGCGAGAGCCGCGTGACCGAAATGGTCTGCATGAGTGTGAAGTATGCTAAGAAGACGATGGAGGAACCGAAGATCGTTAGGTACGCCAACGCGCCGGCGGACACCACGGTGAAGTGGATTGGTTTGCCATGTTCGGCAACGAGCGCAATCAGACCCAAAAGTGTGCCGCCCAAAAGCTGACCCGGGCCGACAGTCGCCAGCGGCGAGATCCCCTGCGCATACCGCTTGGCAAAGACCGTGGCAAAAGCAGCACCGATTGGGGCGATCAGACACGCGACGACACCCAGCGGCGACGCGTGCGAAGCGTTGATGACTTCAGACCAATAAATGAAGGCAACACCTGCAAAACCGATCAGCAACCCAAGCACGTTAATAACCGAGAGCCGTTCTAATTTGAAAATGTAGGCAGCGATGATAGCCGTAAGAATCGGCACCGTTGCGAAAATAACTGCGGCGAGTCCGCTGGGTACGGTTTGCTCAGCCCAATACAGCAGCGCATACTGGAAACAGAAAAGCAGCGATCCCTGAACGGCAAGGTGGATGTAGTAGATGCGCTCGCGCGGCCATCGCGTGCGCAACGCGAAGGCAACAGCGACAAGTATAGCGCCGGAAGCGAACATCCGAAACGCTGCGCCGGTGACCGGTGGAACGCCCTCGAGACCAAGCCGTATGGCGAGCCACGTGCTGCTCCAAACCGATAACACAATCGCAAAGAGGAGCACGGTGCGCAGGCGCGCGTTCATGAAGAGAGCCGTACAAGTTTCATGACGTCGTCGAAAAGGGGGCCGTTTGTGGAGATGGCATTGCCGCCCTCAATCGTGGGCTTCCCGCGAAAGTCGGTGAACGTGCCGCCGGCTTCCTTGAGAATCGGTGCGAGCGCGGCGCAATCCCAAATACTCATGACGGGATCCAGCGCAACTTCAGCGCGTCCCGTCGCAACGAGAATGTGGGCGTAACAGTCACCCCACCCGCGGCGCGCGCGTGCGGCGGCTTGGATTCGTTCGGCCGCCACGCCGAGGCCGTGAGCGTGATGTGCGTAGAAGTCGCCGCACACGACAAGAGCGTCGCCGAGCGTAGCGATCGAGGAGGTCGAAGCGCGCACGCTATTCCATTGACATCCGAGGCCGCACGCTGCGGCGACCGTTTCCTGAAGCGCGGGCATGTACGCAACGCCGACTGAAGGCCGCATGCCAATCTCCACACCCACAAGGACGCCGAAGAGCGGCACGCCATGCGTGAAGGAGAAGGTGCCATCGATCGGGTCGATGATCCAGCGCCGTCCAGAGCTCCCCTCCCGGACGCCGTACTCCTCGCCGACGATGCCGTCGTCCGGATAGTGCTCGCTGATGCGCCGACGCATAAGCTCTTCAGCCTCGCGATCGGCGATAGTTACGACAGATCCATCGAGCTTGCGTTCCCGTTCGATGTCCCTGCCAAAGTATGACAATGCAATGGCGCCGGCTTCGTGCGCCAATGTTATCGCGAAGTCGAGGAATTCTTCGATAGTATGTACGAGATCGTTCGCAGCCACGGAGCGTTAGGTAAGGCAAACCGCTCTCGCGAACCTTTCGCGCTCGCTATTTAACCCAGTCCGGTGCGGGGAGCGCAAAGAGAAGCTGCATGTTCAACTGCGTGTGTGCGTTCAGCTGGTTAATGGGCCGCAGATATTCAATCACAAACCTTGACTGCGTCGTTGGTGGGAACACGCCGTAGAAATCCCAGTCGCGCGTCGCATAGGGATTGGCGACAGCGTCATAGCGAACGCCGACGTAACTACGCGCGGTCGGTCGATACTTGAAGGTTACAAAGCCGCCGCTTGAGCTCACCGACGTCCCAAAGCCGTCTACATTTGTGTCGCGGCCCCATACCTGCTGCCCGACAATGTCGAAGCGGCCACTGGTCCAACCACCTTGAATGCCGTCGCGATAGTACCGGTCGGAGAAGGCGGACCCGTTGGACTGCGACCTGAAATTGCGGTCGCCTGAGAGGCGCAGCGCACCAAACCGAAGGTTGTCGACGACACGGGTCGTGAGCGATGCGAACAGTTCCGGCTCAGCAAATGTCTGGATGAAATCGCTTGGGGGCACAGGCGCGCCGTATGCTGCGCCGTGGTACTCATCCAGTGAGAGACCGATGTGGGCGTCGAGCCGGTCGCTTTGCTGTCCGAACATCGCTCCGAAGCGTGGGTTGGAAAAATTCGCGCTGTTGTGCCCGACCGTGTACGCGTACGCCGGCTGGGTCGTAATCGTGTCGAGCCGCTGCGTCGCATTCGCGATGAGCGGCAAATTGAAGAGCCCTGCCCGCTCGTAGACGCCACTTTGCGGCGCGACATGCTGCAGGTAGCCGTAATACAAACCGCCGGGCGCACCCTGGCTGCCGGACAAGTACCGCGCGAAGTACGAAAACTCGCTCTTTGGACCGAAGTTCGCGGTTGAGACGAGGATCGCGAGTGCGTTGAATCGACGAGTTTGCGACGGCGGTAAGTCCTTCATGTAGGTTTCTTGAAAGCGCAGCGCGACGGGAATCTCTTTGTGCCTCGGCGCCGATGGTAGCTGGTAACCTGCCCGACGGAACGCATTTCCAAAAGCGTTGAGTTCCGGCACGGCTGTGTGGCACGCGCTGCACGAAAAGCCGTAGCGCTCTGCAAAGATCGGCACCGCGGCAGCAGGCGTGGGCCGGGCCATGAGCACGCCACCCGCAAGCATAGCCACCGCTAGCGCAATGTAGCGATTGACGGCCCGATTACTACTGAACAATGACGACCCCTCGCATGGTCGGATAGTGGTAGAAACACCCGAACAGGTACTGGCCGGCGGCTGACGTTGAAAAACTCTGCGAGAACGAACCGCCGGTCAGTAACCCAGAGGACCAACCTGTCTTCGAAACGTCGGCACCGCTTGGATTCAAAGCGCTGCTTGGAATCGGATTACCGCCCGGAAACGCGGCGCCCGGAATTCCCGTCGCGGTATGATTAAACGAATCTTCGTTATGAAATTGAATCGTGGTGCCGTGGGCAACGACCACGATCGTCGGATTGAAACCGCCAACCATTCCCAAGGAGCTCGACATCTGTCCGTACTTGGTAATGCTTTCGCCGACGATGACGGAGGTGGCAGCTTGTCTCCCAAGACTCGGTGCCGAAGGCGCACCGGGCGTACAACCCACGGCGATTCCCGCGACAAGCGCGACTGGCCACAACGTTCGCAGACCCATGCCGGAAAACGTATCCCACGGCCCTGAAAGGCGAATGAAAACGGCGGCAGTAAGTGGGCCATATGAGTGCAGCACACGCAAAAGAAACCTACCCATTCACGCCCGATCCCGCCAAGAATGCGCTGCTCGCGCACAGCGGCACGGCGCTGCTCATCGGCATGTGTCTGGATCAGCAGGTACGGACTGAGAAAGCGATGAGCGGACCGTACGATTTGCGTGACAGAATTGGAACACTCGATGCAAAGACAATCGCCGCCATGCCACCCGCTAAACTGGCCGCGGCCTTTCGGCGAACCCCAGCACTGCATAGGTACCCGGTTATGATGGCAAAGCGCGTGCGCGCGCTCTGCGCAATTCTTGCTAAGGAGTACTCAAATGATGGCGCGCGCGTGTGGGCTGATGCCGCATCAGCTGACGACCTCTACAAGCGTTTGCGCTCATTGCCTGGTTTTGGCGATGGCAAGGCAACTACCGGTGTCTACGTCCTGGCAAAGTACGGCAAGAAAAAGTTGCTCGGCTGGCAGCGTTACGCGTGCGAAGAGGGTCTGCCGTGGGAGTTCAAAGGCGGAAAAAAAGTCCGCGCCTGAGAGCGGCGCGCAATCATCCGGTGCTAAAAAGCTGGCGCAACACAGCATTCACTGGCTCGGGTTGCTCCATGCCGGGGATGTGGCCAGCGCCAGCCACCCCCACGAACTTCGCACCCGGAATGGCGCCAGCCATAGCGCGAGCTTCAGCCTCGCTGACGAATCGATCATCCAACCCGTGTATCACGACTGTGGGCACGTCAATCTCGTTGAGAAGGCCGGTCGAGTCAGGCCGTCGTGCCATTGCAATCTGCGCCGACGCGACACCGTCGGGCGTCGCCTCGGAGATCATCGCTTGTATCGCTGCGACCACGCCCGGTCTATGTTTCATAGTCTCAGCTGAAAGCGCGGTCTGCGGCCACTCATCGATCAGAAACCTGCAGCCCTCGCGTTTGACCCGTGCCGCAAGGGTCAACCGGTTTGCCCGGGCTTGGTCGTCGTCAGCGCTGGCCTTTGTATTAATGAGGGCAAGGGAACTCACGAAACCGGGCGCCACGCGCAGCAGCGCGAATGCAAGGTAGCCGCCCATCGAGCAGCCGGCTACGGCCGCCATATCGACCCCTTGCGCTTTCGTTTCTTGATATACCATGCGAGCCAAGTCGTCGAGGTTGTCGACCGCCGGCATCGCACCTGACGCTCCAAAGCCGGGAAAGTCGGGAGCTAAGAGCCTTCCCGCGCCTTTCAGCCCGTCCAGTTGAGGCTGCCACATGCCCGAGTTTAGGGGGAAGGCGTGCAGCATAATAAGCGGTGCGCCCGCACCAAACCTCCGAAATATGATAGGCGTCATACCCGCATGGTCCAGCCCGGCCCTCTTACCGAAAAAGTTCTTTGATTAGTCGATCCTTCGAAATGTTACACCTCCGCATGCGCAAGGTTCAACTTCGAACGACAAAGCGTACTCAACGTGCTCGATGCCGCACGACAGACACTTGTACGTTCCAGGTCCGGCAAGCTGACCGACGGTGAACGTCGTCTCATCCACACGGTCCACTTTGCCATCCCCGACACAAAATCACCCTATTCTAGTCGTATGAGCATGCAAGACTCAATCGACGCTTTTCTGGAAAAATTACTTGATGGACCGGCAGAACCCAACCCCGACGCGTGGAACCGTTTCGGCGAACACGCGGAACATGGGATACGCTGCCCGCTCTTCAAAACAGACAAAATGTGCTCGGCCTGCTGCGAGCACTTCACGCGAGACCTTTTTGACGGTGCTCGGATCGAGTCCGCATTCGATGACGCCTATACAAGATTTCGTCTCACCGCACGCCGCGAGGTAAGCCGCCCAGTCTTCCGCCACCTCGCATCGTACGCATGCCGACGCTGCCCCAACAACCCGATGCGCGAGGTTCCAGCAGGCGAAGCAGAAGCTGACGCGGAGTAAAGCGCTAACCGTAAGATGGGAAGAGGACGACCGCGCGGTCGTCCTCTTCGTTCATGTAGTAACGGATCTTTAGATCCGTTCGGTCTTATTTCCGTTAAACGGGCGCTTCAGGCTTGTACGTTCCGAAACTCCATGGATAACCCTCGAGATCGAGCGCCTGAAAGTCGTGGGAACCGTAGTCGGTGTCAAACGGCGGACGAAGGATTTTCGCTCCGGCGGCGGCAGCTTGAGCGTGGAGCGCATCGATCGCGCTCGCGTTAGGAAGAACCACATAAATCCCTCCAGTGACCGCTTTTACTTGTTTTGGCGAACGCACGGAGGAATCGTCGTCGCGAGTATTCCCGAGCATGATCATATTGCCGGCGATGATGAGTTCTGCGTGAGCGACGGTGCCGTCGTCAGCATCGTAGACCACATGTCGGCTCGCGCCGAATGCCCGTTCAAGCCAGGCAATTGCCGCTCGAGCGTCCGTGTATCGAACTGTTGGGAAGACTGTTTGGCCGACAGCGACTGACACTTGACTCATGGTGACCAACCTCTCATTCTAAGCTCTTGCGAAAGATAACGAGCCGCTCGACCTCGGCATAGCCCAAACGAAGGTGGGCTCGCTGGCTGTCGACGTTCTCGAGAAGGGCGTCAGAGCCCATCTCCATGCAGCCCTTCGAATGTGCCCATTCTTCGGCGGCCTCGACCAGTGCGCGACCGGTGCCTACCTCGCGAAATTGCGGATCGACGTACCATCCTTCTATGTACCCAACCGGGCTCGTCGTGCATCCGTCGACGTACAGCCTCAGGCTCGCTTCGAGAAATCCCGTGGCAGTGCCGTTTTCTTCACTGACAAAAACTGCAAATCGCTCCGGGTGCGCGAGAATGTCCTCGCAATCGTTGTTGGTCTCGGGCTCGGAGAGCTCCGGCCATAACGCGCAGCGCATTCGCTTCCAAGCGGCGATGTCGGCGAGCGCCAACGGTCGGACCATCAATGCTGCGACAACCTTTAGTTATGTAGTGCGTTACGCTCGGTCCTCGAGACCGCTAACCCGGTCATCGAGACGAATCAGCCGGTCCTCAACACGTTGGAGCCGGTTGCCGAAGCTGTTGAAGTCCGAGCGAACGCCAGCAAACTCGTCGCGAATACCCGTAAACTCGGTGCGGATACCAGCGAAATCGGATTGCATCTGACCGAACTCGGTTCGCAAGCTAGTGAAATCAGATTGAATGCGAGTAAAGCCTGCTATCGTGGCTTCCTTGAACTCTACCAGAAAGTCCCAAATCTCCCGCAAAGTGGGGATGTATGTTTCGTCTGCCATGCTTTGAATATCACGGGATTCGCCACGGCGTCAAGCTGTGACCTTCGAGCGGCCTCAGTGTTGCGCGTCGCACGAAAGAGCGGCCTGGAGCTGGTCGCGGGCTTGCTCGAGATAACCGATCGCCCGCACCCGGTGGCCGCAATAGTCGTGTGTGTTGTGTTGCAGAGACTCGATCATCCGCTCAAGGCGACGGTAGATATGGCTTAGATTGTGGTCGCTTCCATAACCGCGACGATAACCGTGCGGACGTGGCGACAACCCAGGCGACGGTGAATAGCCGGGGATCGGCGTCGCCGCCATCACCGGGACCGGTGTGGCCGCACTCGTCCTGCCCGCGGCAGCGATACCTGCCCCAATTCCTGCAGCCGCAGCGAGAAAAAGTCTGCGATCCATCGGTCGAGCTGCTCTCTGCTCACATTGTGGATTATACGAAGTTGAGCGTATTGAACGAGGCACCTAAGATCGGCGCTGAAGAAACTCCCAGCCAGTTTTCCAGAATGGTGGCATACACTGACCGGAAGTCGGTGTGCCACTTCAGGTTACCGAAGTCGAGATCGGTCAGACTGGGATGGTCGCCGTAAATGCCGCCCTTCACGCCACCGCCGATGAGGAACATCGGAGCAGCCGTGCCGTGGTCGGTCCCACGGTTTGCGTTTTCTTCGACGCGCCGTCCAAACTCCGAAAACGTCATGGTGAGTACCTGGCTGTCGAGTTTGTGCGCCGCGAGATCGTCGTAAAATGCCTTGATCCCATCGCCGAACTGTTTGAGCAGCTGGTCTTGCGTGCCGCGCTGTCCTGTATGTGTGTCGAACGAGCCCAGGCTGATGTAAATCACCTTGGTGCCAAAGCTGGATCCGATCACGGCTGCAGCGAGATTGAGACCCTGCGCGAAGGGAGTCTTTGGATAGTCGATCCCAGGTTTGTAGCCGGCCACCAGGTGGGGCAGCTGGGTTGAGCTTGCGTTGGCATCGTGTTGAATCTCTTGCACGAGCGACAAGTATGGGCTTTGGAATGGATACGCCTCACCATTGCCGTTGAGAATTTGATCGGCGTGCGACTGTTCGTTGCGCGACCCGCGGAAGTTACCCGAGCGAAAACCTTCAGCCGTGGGCACATCGGTTACGTTGGCCACCATCATCTTGGGCAGAATCGGTCCGATCGCGAGACCCTTGAATAAGTTATTCTTCGGAAGCCCTGCGCTGTCGAGATAGCGCCCAGCCCAGCCCGTGTCTATGATGTTCTCGGGCGCTGCTGTTTGCCAGATCTCAGTCGATCGGAAGTGCGACAAATTGGGATTCGGATAGTGGACGCCTTGAAGTATTGCGATGCGTTGCCGATCGTACATCTCTTTGAGCCCGGCCAGGTTGGGGTTCAATCCGATGCTGCTGTCAATGCGCAGCACATCACCGGTTGGAATGTTGATCGTCGGACGTACGCGGTAGTAATTCGGGTCGCCGAAGGGCACGAGCGTATTGAGGCCGTCATTGCCGCCCTGCAAGTTCACGACGACAAGCGCCCTCGTTCCAATGGAACCCGGCAGGCTGAGTGCGCCGGCGGCGCGGGCAGCGCGTCCGAAAATTGAATCGATGGCGAGAAAGCCTGCAAACGCCCCAACGCCTTGTTGTATGAACTGTCGACGGTTTGACATGGTCTATCCCTTACTTCTTCACGCCAGTTGGTACGTGGGCAACGACATCGCGAGACTGACACCGCCGCGAACCTTTTCCACGAAGTTTTCCCCGGACAGCGCTACGCGATTGCCGATACCATCGGTGCTCATGTAGTTGAGAATGTCTTGTATCTGCGCAACGGTTGCATCGCCTTGCACAACCGAGTCGAGAACGCGGTTGGTGACCGCGATTGGGTCGTTCATGGATGCTCCTGCGATCCAGGCCGACGGCGGCGCGATATGTCCGGCGGGCGAAAGGAAAACCCGCGGATCCATGCCTTGAGGCAATGACTGGTTTGGCGCCATCATCGCCGTCGCCATCTCAGATTCGCTTGCCGGTTTGAACATCACGAGTTGGTGCAGGTAGCTGAGCCGGGCGTTATAGGTGCCGGTGTTGAGCCACAGCCTGCCGCCGGTCCACCCGGCGACGTTGGGGGGCTGCATCGGAATCTGCCCCATTTGCGCAAGCGCGCCGAGCGTGCGTGCGCCGACGGCAGTCGCCCCAAGCGTTTTCATTGCGCCAATCGTCAGCTCAAGTGGGCTCTTGACGAGCGCGCGATACGCGCGTTGCGAATAGAACACGTTTGAGCGCAAGATCGTTCCGACAACCGATGCTACGTCGTAGCCGCTGTCTCGGAACTTCGCAGCTACGGCGTCAACGAGTTCGTTTTCTGGGTCGTCGTAGACGAATGCACGAAGGAACTTGCGCGCCATGAACCGCGCGGTTGCGGGCTGTGACATAATAATGTCGACGATGTTGTCACCATCGAAATTCCCGGTGCGTCCGAGGAACGTCTTGACGCCATCATCGTGCAGCCGAGGGTTGAAGATACTTTGGCCGCTGAGCCTGTCAACGGTGTTTCCCGTAAAAGCCCGAGCGCTCTGGCGAACATCTTCTTCGGTGTAGTTGCCCACCCCCAAGGTGAACAGCTCCATGAGCTCACGCGCATAGTTCTCGTTCGGGTGCTGGGCGCGGTTGACGATTCCGTCGAGATAGTGGAGCATGGCGGGATCGCGCGATACTTCCTTTGTAAGCTGCGCGTAGTTGCCGAGCGCAAAGCGGCGGAAGAGCGAGTACTGGTCGACGGTCATCTCGGGCATAATGCCTTTTTGTCCGATGCCGCTCGTAAAGTGGTTGCTCCAAAAGTAGACCATGCGCTCCTGCAACGGGTTTGTCGTGAGGAGGCAGCGGTTGAGCCACCACAGTTGGGTTAGCATGATCGCATTGCGGCGCTGCACTTTGTCGGCGAGCGGTCCATTGGAATAGGAGATGTCGCCTTGCGGCGCTTGGGGCAACGAATCGATCCCGAAGTGCATGAGTTTGCTCACCGCGGCTTCCATGCCGGCGCTCGCGGCAGTTGCGATCTCTTGCGGCGAGCCGCCGAAGCCGGCCCGGCGCAATAAATGAGCAGCTTCGCGCGAGTTCCACGGTCCGCCGTACTCGAGCAATGCCGTCGTGATATCGAGATTACCCGCAGGCCGGTACTCCGCAGGCTGTTGCGTTTGAGCGTTCATAGGCTCCCTCGAAAGGTCTCTTTATATTCTATCGTCAGTAACGTGAGGCGCGCTTGAATTGGCCATGAGACTTGCATGAGAAACATTCGATGGCTCGAAACCGCTGCCCATGCCATACGACGGAATTGTGATCGGTGCCGGGCACAACGGCTTGGTCGCAGCCGCTTATCTCGCCCGGGCTCACCAGAAAGTTCTTGTGTTGGAGCGCAGCGACGCCATTGGGGGCGTAGCAATCAGCGAGCATCCTTGGGCGGGGTGGACCGTTTCAGCGGCCTCATACGTGGTCAGCCTGCTCCACCCGGACATCGTGCGCGACCTCGACCTTGAGGCCCACGGCTATCACGCTTACCTCAAGGACCCTCACTCGTTCTCAGTCTCGCAGGACGGGTCTTCGCTTTTGCTCTGGCGCAACCCCGAAGAGACGCGAAAGGAAATCAGTAAATTCGCTCCGGCCGACGTCGAGGGCATCGCAGCCCTTGACGAAACGCTGTGCGCGTACGGGCGTGAAATCTTCGACTCGTTCTTCGATGAGGAACCGCGCTTCGATCGGCTCTCGCCCGCCGCGCAGGTCATGTTTCGTGGATCGGCGGCCGAGTTCGTCGAGCGCTACGTGCAGACACCGATGTTGCAGGCCGCCGTCGCGAACGACGGCATCGTTGGCACGTTCGAAGGACCGCGAAATCCGGGCACCGGTTACGTTCTCGCCCACCACTTCGCCGGCCGCGTTATGGGGATTCAGGGAGCATGGGGCTACGTGCGCGGCGGCATGGGATCCATTTCAAACGCCGTGGCTGCGGCCGCCCGAGGGCTCGGGGCAGAAATTCGAACCTCATCACCGGTCGGTATGCTCCTCGTGGAGGATGGCCGGGCTGCGGGCGTCGTGTTGGAAGACGGGACGGAGATAGAATCCCGTTACGTGCTCTCGGGGGCCAACCCGCTGACGACGTTTTTGGAGTTGACTCCTGAGAAGACGCTTGATCCGCAATTCATCAAACGCGTCCAAGACTGGCGCTGTGAGGGTCCTTCAATGAAGCTCAATCTCGCACTGGGCGAGCTTCCGAACTTCACAGCACGGCCCTCCGGCGAGTCGGCGCCGCATCACAACGCCACGATCCACATTGCTCCGGATATCGATTATCTGCAGCATGCCTACGAGGACGCGAAGGCAGGTCTGCCTTCATGCGAGCCAATGCTCGAAATGTTCTTGCAAACCCCGAGCGATCTCACGCTCGCACCGAAAGGCAAACAGCTGCTCTCGGTTTTTGCGCAGTATTTCCCCTACACGCGCAAAGACGGTCCGTGGACGGACGCGCAGCGCGAAGCCGCGGCCGACAGCATCGTCAACACTATCGGTAAGTACGCGCCGAATGTCCCAAATGCAGTGGAGGCGCGTCAGATTCTCACGCCGGCGGATCTCGAGCGCCGTTTTGGTTTGCCGAAAGGACACATATTTCACGGCGAGCTCTTGCCGGGTCAGATCTTCGAAGATCGCTTCGGCGTTCGGACGCCGCTGCGTGGTCTGTACCTGTGCGGGTCGGGGACCCATCCGGGCGGCTGCGTCTCGGGCGCGCCGGGCATGCGCGGAGCGCGCGCAGTTATAAAAGACTTGGCCGCCGTGCAAGCAAGGTGATCCTGGCAATGATTACGTTTTGGCTACGAACGAAAGCGCTCTGGGCGTTGCGGCGCAACGCGTTGCGCGTTTGGCGGTTGTTCATGGACCAGCGCGTGCCCGCGGGACTCAAGGTGGTCACAGCGCTTAGCGCACTGTTTGTGATTTCACCGCTTGACCCGCTGAGCGACATCCCGGTTCTCGGCGTTGTCGACGACGCTGTGCTCTTGACGCTCGTGGCGTGGCTTTTCGTTCGATTCTGTCCGCCCGCAGTCGTCGCGGAATATACGCAAGCGGCGGCGCAAAGCCGCCTCAAGAACGTAACCCCTAACTGACGTTCGCCCTCTTGAACAGGAAGACGCGGCGGTCGGGCGTTTTCGTTCTGTAAGACTCCACGAAGCGAAATCCATTGGTGTATGCGAGATTCAGGGCCGCCTCAACCTTGGTTGCGCACCGAGTCGACAGCTCCAGCGCCATGTAGCGCCCATTCGTGCAGTTGCGGATTCCCGACGTCGCGCGGCGCACCAGGCGCCCGATGGCCTCGAGTATTGCCGCTCCGATGGGCTCGCCTGCAATAAAAAGCCTGCTCCCCACGGCTTCGACCGGCAATCGGCCCGCCGACTCGTCCACCAGCGTGAGTTGGCGGCGATCCTTTGAGCGCGCTATAGAAAACTTCTGGTCCCGGTAGACTATCTCAATCGCTTGGCTGCCGTCGGGCAACGCGAGCCGGTCGCGCTCGAGAATCTGCGCCTGACCATCGAGGCCGACATTGAGTTCGGCGATCTCCTCGGCCAGAACGTTTTGCACCAATCGCCACGCATCGTCGGCACGGTCTTGTGGCGAGCGTGGTTCAGCTCCGATATCTGCGTACTCCCGCATCCGCTCGCGGATTTCGTTTCGAGTCTCAACGCTCTCGAGATCGGTTTGCAATTCCTGGAGCACGGACGTCCCTTTCCACAAGAAGACGCTTCTTAGAAAAACAATCTGGTGACGGCGCTGTAGCGCCGCCGCATTTCATTACAATAAAAAAGTAGATGCCCAGTTTCTGACGCGCGTTGAAAGTTCTCCTACCCAGCGTGAGACAAATTTCAAAATATTTTTTTCGAAGGTCCGTTCATTCGAAAGATGCAAGCATCCGCCAGATGGCCACGCCTATCTCCATCGCGAACATTGCACGCGTCGCCGTGGGCTTCGTTGCCACAATCTGGGCCATCTTAGGACTCGGCGATGCGCTCGCGGCTGGCAGCGCGCACGGTGTGGATGCCCTCGTTGCCGTGGCATTAGTGGTGAATGCCGCGCTCGTCTGTAGTGCGGTTATGGCGTTTGCGAACATCACCGGCTGGCGGATCGTGATGATCGTGGCGATGGGTGCGGTGACAGCCGATCGGTTCCTCTACGTTGTCGGCACCGGTGATTATCTACTTGCAACGATCAGCGTCGTTATGCTTGTTGCAGTTGTGGCCATCGCTGCTGTTGCGCGCAGAGCGTGAAATAGAGGAGAAGAGTTTTTGCCGGCGAGACTCGAGAGAGGATGGACCCGGAGTCTCGCAAAGAGCGGGTAACCGGGCTCTCAAAGCGGGACGACCGGGAAGGTTCTTGTGCGATACACGAAATCGCTTGTTTCTATTGTACTCGCGCTGCTTGCAGTCTGCAGCCTCTCCGTTCAAGCGGCCTATGCGGACGACATGGGGGGCGCGGCCGGGGACTCGGGTCCGGCTCCGTACGCTAAGTTCATCGCTGGTGCCCAAGTCCAAAACGGGCTGTTCAACGTCATCCGTAAGAACGGCAAGGTCTACCTTGAAATCGCGCCGTCGCAGCTGGACCAAGATTTCATCCAATCGGCGGAAACCGTTAATGGTCTCGGCGGTTATTTTGTTATTCCCGGCGGCATCACATCGTGGACCCGCATCGTTCGCTTCACGCGCAACGAGAACAAGGTCGTCGTTACGTGGCCAAATACCTATTTCATCGCACCCGGCAACGATCCCGCGCAGCAAGCCATAAGCCGCACCGCCGCATCCTCGACCGTCGCGGTCGCCCCCATCGTCGCCACCGACGCGCTCAGCGGCCACATCGTTTTCGACGCCTCGTTCTTCCTAAACGACATCTACAACTTGGCGGCTGTGTTGAAGCAGGTCACAGGCGTCGACAAGCCCGACCAGGCCTATAGCTTGGACTCCGACCGAACTCTCTTTGGACCGACGAAAGCCTTCCCGCTCAACGTCATTATCGATGCGGATCAAACGTGGAAGAGCGACAACCCACAAACAGTTGACAACGTTGTCGACCCTCGCAGCATAGCCTTTCGCATAGCGTACAACATCACCGCAGCGCCGGCCGATGGCGACTACATGCCGCGGCTGGCAGACGACCGCGTCGGCTTTTTCGACTCGGCATATCTGAACTTCGCTGCCGACTCGGATTACACGCGCCTCGTGCGCTACGTCGTCCGCTGGAACATGCAGCCATCGGATCCCGGAAAGCCGATGTCCCCCGCTAAATATCCGATGGTGTTTTATCTGTCAAACAACATTCCGGTCGCGTACCGTGCGGCGGTCCGTCGCGGCATTCTCGATTGGAATCACGCGTTTGAACGAATCGGCATCAGCGACGCGGTGCAGGTGAAAGACCAGCCGGCTGATCCGGCTTGGGATCCGGACGACGTCCGCTACAACACCGTGCTGTGGCTGACGCAATCGAACACGACGGGCTATGCCGCCGAAAACCAGGTCATCGACCCTCGAACCGGCCAGGAAATCCGTACCAACGTTGTTATCGACTCCGACGTCATGTCGTTCTCAAATACGTCGTGGCAGTTCCTTACCGAGCCAACGACCGGCCAGCGCACTTTGGGATTGCGCGACGACCGCGCATACGGTCGTCTGCGACGCGAGCAAGCGGAGTTCGGCAAGATTGCCCTCGACGTTATGGGACGCCCGCTTCGCGGCGATGCTCTAACGCAGTACAACGATCAGCTGCTCGAATCGTTCGTCGTGCACGAAACGGGCCACAGCATGGGTTTGCAGCACAATTTTATCAGCTCGATGGCATACTCGCCCAAACAGCTGCAGAGCAAGGACTTCACCTCGAAATACGGCGTTGCGACGTCGGTTATGGAGTACGCGCCGCTGAACTTGTGGCCAAAAGGCTTTTCCCAGGGTACGTACTGGCAAACGGTCCTCGGTCCGTATGACTATCACGCAATCCACTGGGGCTATGCGTCAATTCCCGGTGCGAGAACCCCAGCTGGCGAAGTAGCGACGCTCAACCGCTGGGCATCAGGATGGGCGAATCCGCTCTACCGCTTCGCAAGCGATGAAGACGTTGCGTACCCGAGCGCACACGCAATCGACCCACGCGTTGCGCAATTCGATCTCTCGAGCGATCCGCTGGGCTGGGCCGGGACGCAGCTGAAGCTCAGCCACGATCTCATGGTTGGTCTCGACAGGCGCTGGCCGAAATTTGGGCACACCTACGATCAGGAACGGGCCGCATTCAACGTTGTTCTTTCGATATGGATGGCGGCCGCGTCGCAGCCGGAGCATTTTATCGGCGGTGAGTATCTGTCGCGGGCGCACGCGGGCGACCCTGGCGCTCCCGCCCCGCTCACCCAGGTGTCGCGGATGGACGAGCGCCGCGCGTTCGCTCTGCTCGACAAATACGTGTTATCCGAGAACGCATGGAATTTCCAGCCGGGGATGCTCAACCGGCTCGTCTATAGCGAATGGGAAACACAAGTGAACGCGGCATGGGCCTACGATCCGCAGCCGCGCCACGACGTGCCCGTCGCCGAAATCGCCCAGGCTTTTGCACAAAACGAACTCACAATGATGTTTCAGCCGCTCATGTTCGAGCGCCTCAACGATCTTTCGCTGAAAGCCAAGCCGGGTTCAACGATGAGCTTGACGGATCTCTTTGACTGGACGCAGTCCGCGCTGTACGGGGATCTCGGTCAATCCAGACTGAGGTCCATCGGGGAGGTGCATCGGGCGCTGCAACAGTGGTATGCGCGTAAACTGGCGCAAATCTGGCTGGCGCCCGCGCCGAGGACGCCGTACGACGCGCAGTCGCTGGCGCGCGCTAAGCTCGTCGAGCTTCGCCACGATGTTGCATCGGTACTCGGCCGCGGCGGCTTGGACGAACTCACGCGAGCGCACCTCGAGAGCTTGCAAGACGTGGTCTCGCGAGCACTTGACGCGCGGATGGTCGTCCCAGCCGATAACCGGTCTTAGACTTCGCGAAGGCGGCCTTGCGAGTCGACGTTGTACTGGCAACCGCGCCAGCGAACGCCGCGGCCAAAGAAGTGTGCCACCCACACCGCGAGCCCGAGGACGTCGCGAACCGGAATGAGCCACGCTGAATCGGGCGCGCGAATGGCCAGCGCCCTGCGAACGGCGTAGTGCAGCGAAACTCGAAGAGCGGCCGCGATGCCGACCGCCGCTGCAGCAAGCGCCGCGTTGCCGGAAACGAGAACGTACCCAACCGCAAGCGGCAGCGCATATGTAATGAAGGAAAACGAAAAGCCCCATGGCTGCGCAGCATGCATAGTGCGGGACCAGCGAATCTCGTGGTCCCACAGCGCCCCGAAGCTGGGATCAGCTATGGAGAGCTCAACCACCGCCGGGCACAGTTCGACTCGAAGCCCGCGTTGTCGGACGAGCTTTCCCAGCATCTGATCGTCAGCAAGGTACGAAACAAGAGCAGCAAAGCCGCCGATCGACTCGAGCGCGTTTTTTGTGACCGCCATCGTCGCACCGAGGCAGAAGTCCATCGGCGAGAACGCGATCGCGACGAGCACGGACGGCGCAAACTGATCGTTCACGAAGAGCGCACCGAGTTCACGAACGTAGCCCCCGTAAATCGGCACGCCTCGATACAGGCACGACACAGCGCCAACGTTTTTGTCTGCAAACGAAGGTACAACGCAGCGCAGGTACGATGGGTCGACCGCAACGTCGCTGTCGGCTACAATGATGATGTCGTGCTTTGCACTCGCCATCATGTTCATGACGTTGGATATTTTGAGATTCGAGCCATGGACGCGGCTATCGACGACAAGTCCAACGTCGCGTGCGGGAAAGCGCGCGATGACCTCGCGCGCCACCGCTACCGCCGGATCTTCAGGATCCCGGACGCCAAAAATCACTTGAAAGTCGGGATAGTCTTGGTCGCAAAAGGATGACAGGTTTTCCAAGAGATTGGGCTCGAGCCCCCGCAACGGTTTGAGGATGCTGACGGGCGGCGTCAACTTGCCGGGCGTGAGACCATGTGCACTGCGACGTCCGAATGCGATGGTTCTCTGCAGCGCAAGTGCGAGATAGGCGATGCCCGCAACACTTGCGGCGAGAAAAGCACCGGCGATGAGTGCGCGCATTTACGCTGCCCCTGCAAGCTCGGTAAAAGTCGTCATGGTGATTCCAGCGTCACGCAGGTAGCTTGCGATATCCACATCCATGAGCGCTGCGAGCTCCTCTTCAGACTGCGCCCACGCAGGCATCCCGGGCCACTTCCGCGTCGCCGGATGGAAGTACATCTCGGTCACACCCTCGGGAAGCTCGCGCACGAGCGCGGCGACACGTTCGCGCGTCATATGGCCCGTGTCGCTGAGCCCAAAAACAAAATCGTTGACGGCGATGCCCGCTGCCTGCAGCTTCGATCGCATCCGGGCCAGCATCGGTGACAGCAGCACTGCGTTGCCGAACCGCCCGGCAAAATTGGTATGCGCAGCGCGCCAGGAGGGTCCAAGCGGTTCTTTCGGTATGCGCACGGCCTTCACGCCATACTCGCGCCCGATCGCAACGATCGCGTCGAGAACCGTCGGATGCACGTGCATGTGATTGTGCGCGTTGACGTGGTCGAGTGCCAGCCCCGTCGCGCGGTATGCGTCAAATTGCGCGCGGATCTCCGCTTCGAGCTGGCGGCGCGCGGCAGCATTGAAGAAGAAGTTGAAGCCGGCTCGGATGAGCTTCGTGGATAATTGCCCGCTGCTGTCCACGAGTGCCGGGATAAGCTTCGGGTCGAGCAGCGGTTTGCCGTCGACCACGACGATATGCAAACCAACGTGCAGCGACGGCAAGCGACGGGCTCGGTGCACTGCGTCATCCCCGGCAGCGCCAGCAACCATGAGCGACGTGGTGTTGAGAATGCCGCCGCGATGCGCCTGTTCGATTGCTTCGTTCACGAGCGTCGATGCGCCGAAGTCATCGCCGGTGACAATAAGCCGTTTCAGCGCTTCAACATTTCCCGCGCAGCGTTCCAGCCCGCGGCTCCCATGACGCCGCCGCCGGGATGCGCCGCCGCGCCACACAAAAATAATCCGCGTACGGGCATGCGGTGACCCGCATATCCGGGCAGCGGCCGGAACATGAATAGCTGATGCAGCGCCATCGAGCCTTGGAAAATGTTCCCACCTGTGAGATTGAACGTCTGCTCGAGATCGACAGGGCTCAAAATTTGTCGCGCGCTGACCGACTCTTTGAAGCCCGGTGCATATTGTTCGACAATGTCGAAGCAGCGATCCGCAAATGCGTCCTTGCTCGTCTGATCCCATTGTCCGTTGGCCAGTTTGTACGGCGCGTACTGCACGAACATCGATGCCAGGTGCTTGCCGGGTGGGGCAACGCTTGGATCGACGGCTGAGGGCAAGCACATCTCCACGATAGGATCGTGCGATGGACGGCCGTACTTGGCGTCATCGTAGCCGCGCTCGATGAAATCCTGGTCTGGCACGAGGTGCACGGTGCCGTGGTGTTGTGGTCCCGGTGAGGAGCCTGGGCACGCCGTGAAGTTCGGCAGTGAGTCGAGCGCTGCGTTGATCTTCATCGATGCGCTGCTGTAGTCGATCCTGTTGATGGCGGCGAGGAAATCCGGCGGCACGTCGCGTGCATCGAGCAGCTGGTTGAACGTGACGTTGCAGTCGACGCCGCTTGCGACGCGCGTCGCGGACAGCTCGTCGCCGTTTGCCAGCACCACGCCCAAGACCGCGCCGTCGCGCACGAGGATTTTCTTGACATCTGCTTGCGTGCGAACCTCAACGCCGAGATCCGCTGCAGCTCTTGCCAGCGCTTGTGTGAGGCCGCCCATTCCTCCCTTAACATATGCCCACACGCCGCGCTTGCCGTTGGTCTCGCCCATCACGTGATGGAAAAGCACGTACGCCGTGCCCGGCATCGAAGGCGACGCAAAGGCGCCGATAATTGCATCCGTCGCAAGCGTACCTTTGAGTTCTTCCGACTCGAACCAGCGGTCGAGGATCGGCCGTGCCGGCCCGGTGAGGATCTCGATCGCTTCGCTCATCGCGGGCCCGAGTTTTTGCATGGCGCGGCCCATGGGTGCCATCTTAAGCAGATCGCCGATGCCGGGCTTTGCGATATTGGGGGGCGTCTGTGTGAGTGTCGGCTCGATAACCGATGCGACGCGCTCGAGCATCTGCTCGTACTTTGGATAGTTTTGCGCGTCTTGTGCGCTGAACTTTGAGATCTCTCGCAACGTCATGTCGTGATCGGGACCAAGCATCAGGTAACGCCCATCGAGGAAGGGCGAGAACGACGATGGATCTCGCTCGAGGAGCTCAAAGCCGTAGTTCTGCAGATGCAGATCGCGAATGATCTCTGGACGAAACAAGCTATTGACGTATGCGGCTGTCGAGACTTTATAGCCTGGAAAAGTTTCTTCGCTGACGCACGCCCCGCCGACGATGTACCGGCGCTCAAGTACCGCCACTTTCCAGTTCGCACGCGCCAGGTAACAGGCAGTCACAAGTCCGTTGTGCCCGCCGCCGACGATGATCGCGTCGTATTTTGCCACAGCGCCTCCACAATCAAAACGCCCGGCCTTTCACTCTCCGCCAGGCTTGGTTCCGTAAATCTCGTTCGTTCAGCCGGTTTCTTGACCGCTCGGCTGCCTGCTACCTGTGAGAGCGCGCGTGCACGTCCGCAAGCGCGGCAGTCAGCTCATCCTCGGACGTAATCCGAGCAAAGCACACCACGCCGCGGCACAAATAGGCCGTGACGCCGGCGCCGCTATATCCCAGCGCAGCGGCGCGATCTGGTTGCTCTTGGGGATCGAGCGTGTCGACGCGCAGCGGCGGTGAAGCCACGCGCAAAGCTGCCGCGCGCAGTGAACGCGCGAGTGGATCATCGTATGACGCGACGACGTGCACGTCGATGGGCGGATCGGCGACGTCCAACACCGCCGAGGCGTAGCTTGCGGCGAAGAGGCCTTGCGACTGGTAGTCACGAGCAAACCTTCGCAGCATCGTCTGCGCTCGATCTGCATAGAGCATCTTGCCGCTATAGGCCGCGTAGTCAAGCAGCACGCGCGCCATGAGAGCGTTGTCTTCTAACACGACGATTTGCTCCGCGATTCGCCCGGGATCATCGTCGCTCGTCAAGCGGTCGAAATACCCTTCGGATTCTTCATCATACAGAACCTCGGCGTGCTCGATGAGATCTCTGGAACGGTTGAGCCAGCGCGGATCGCCTGTCGCTTCAAATGCGGCAAGTGCAGCCCAAGCGCTCCAGACTTGATCCACGAGCAAGCCTCGAACGTGAGCGCTGCCGTCGAAGTAGCGGCACATCACGCCATCGACCAGGAGTTTGCGCCACAGCGTGTCGAGGATCGCGATGCCGCGTTCCGACCAGGCAGCGCCATCGGTGCCGGCGGATTCCACGAGGAGAGCACTCAGAAGGAGGGAGCGTGCTGCTTGGGCGTTCCACGACGTATATAGCGTTTTATCGATGTACGGCTCCGGCAGTCGTGCTCGCCCCGCGTCGTCGAGCCTGTAGTATTCCTCGTCTGCATCTTGCGAGCCGCCATACCCACCACGTTCGTCGTTCCAAAGATGCTCGTCCAGATAACGCTTCACGTCAACGGCAATCGCCTGCAATGCGGCATCTTCGAACATTGCGCCAGCGCGAGCGGTCGCAAGCAGCAAGCCACCGAGATCTTCGAGCATCTTCTCGAAATGCGGCACGGAGAAATCGCGCGTCGTCGAATATCTGAAGAAGCCACCCTGCACGTGATCGTACATGCCGCCGCCCGCCATCGCGTGCAGCGACTTCTGCACGATCGTGCGTGCGCGTTCGTCGTGATGACGCGACCACCAATCGAGCGCGAATTGCAGCGCGCTGACATGCGGAAACTTTTGGTCTGTGCCGAAGCCTCCATACTCCTCATCGAAGGCTGACCATACCAGTTCGAAGACCTTGGCCGCGGTGTTGGGATCGAGTTCGCCGCCGCGCGGCGTTCGCGCACGTCCCTGGCGCGCCGTCCGGAGTTCGCTCACCTTTTTCGCCACGGTCAACCGGTTGGCGGCATCGGCGTAAAAGCCATCGATTTGCTTGAGCACGTGATCCATATCCTCGGGTGGAATGTACGTGCCGCCGTACAGCACTTCGCCTTCGGGCGTCAAGAGCGCGGTGGTTGGCCAGCCGCCCATGTTATACCGCGCGTTGACGTCTGGTCGCTGATCGTTATCCACGCGCACTGGAATGAAGCGTTCGTTGATGTGATCGATAATCGTGGGCACGGAGTACGTTGTCTCGTCCATGACGTGACACCAGTGACACCACACGGCCGAAATAGCCAGCAGCACAGGTTTGCCCTGGGCCTTGGCTTCGGCGAAAGCCTCATCGCCCCACGCGCGCCAGTGAATATCGGCCGCGCGATTTTTTCGCGGTGAGAAGTGGAGCGTGCTCATTGCAAACACGTTCGAGAAAGCGGGCAAAGTTTACTCGCAGGAAGAGCGGCCAAGCGGCGCGGACCTGACCGCCATGGCAATTCGCGGCAGCGTGCTCCCCGTTGGAGACGCAGGCGTGCTCGCCGTGCTCGGCGACGCAATCGACGCAAAGACTGTGGCGAGCGTTTGGTCGCTGCTCGGGGTTTTGAAAGCTGCGCTCGGTGACAGCGTGCTCGATATCGTGCCTGCATACTCGTCCGTCCTCGTCCGGTTCAATCCATCGGCGACGCAGCTCGCGACGGTCATGGCCGTGGTTCGGGGCGCTATGGAAGTCGCCGGTCAAACGCTGGATACAGCATCGCGAAGGATTGAGGTTGGCGTCTGCTTCTCGGCCGAATGTGCGCTCGACATAAACGAGGTCGCTGAGCGCACGGGGCTTGCCCCCGATCGAATCGTCGAAGAATTTTGCGGCTCGACCTATCGGGTCGCCTTTTTGGGTTTCACCGCGGGCTTTCCGTACATGATCGGACTTTCCGGGCGGCTCGATCTGCCGCGGCTGCCGTCGCCGCGCGTGCGCGTACCGGCAGGCAGCGTCGGTTTTGCTGCAGGGCAATGCGGCATCTATCCCCGGCAGTCTCCGGGAGGTTGGCGCATTCTCGGGAGAACGTCCGGCTTAATTTTTGACCCGGAAAGGGCGACCCCCGCGCTCTTTCGACCGGGTGATATCGTGCGCTTCCATCCTGTCGCTTCGCTCGACGATGCACGTGCAAACGTGACATCGTGAACGGCGCCGCTCCTTCGATCGAGATTCTCGACCCGGGCCTCTTCGCGACTGTCCAGGATCTCGGTCGGCGCAACGTCGCCGCCTTTGGCGTAACACCGTCAGGTGCCGCGGATTGGCTGAGCGCTCGCGCGGCCAATCGCATTGTTGGCAATCCGCAGCCGGCGGCACTCATCGAAGCCACGATGACGGGGATCAGCTTCAAGACGCTCGGCACCGTGCTTCTCGCGATTACGGGCGCTAACGCGCAGCTCCAGATCGCCGGCGGAAAGAAATCGCTGTGGCAATCGCATCGCGTGCGCGCGGGCACGGATGTGAAGCTGAGCCCAGCGGAACGCGGGCTGCGCTCGTACATCGCGTTGTACGGCGGCATCGACGTACCTAAAATTCTTGGCAGCGCGAGCACGGATGTCGCCGGGGCATTCGGCGGATTAGGACGAGCACTCGCGCCCGGAGATATCATCAAGCTCAATGCTCCGGAGAAGGAGATTCCTGAAGACGGGCGCGTGATTCGTGCGTCAGCGCGCCCATTTTGGCGTCAGCCGGCAGTGCTTCGCGTGCTCGCAGGGCCGCACGCAGCGCGCTTTGCGCCCAATGACTTGGACTTCATTTGCGCGCAAGCATATCGCGTCTCGCCGCGAAGCAATCGCCAAGGAGTACGCCTTGACGGCGGGCCCTTCCGAGGGCGTGACGGCTTCGACGTTGTGTCGTGCGGTGTCTGTGCTGGGTGCGTGCAAGTTTCAAGTGACGGTTTGCCCATTATCTTGCTGGCCGAACATCAGACAACCGGAGGCTACGCGGTGCCCTTCACCGTAATCACTGCAGACCTGCCGGATGCAGCGCAATTGCGGCCGGGTGACGAGGTCCGCTTTGCACGGGTGACGTTCGTGGAAGCAAGCGTCGCGCTGGGCGAGAAGATGCAAGCGTTAAGCGAGGCCCTCGATGAGTCAAGGCCTGCGGGTTGACCTCAACGCCGACGTCGGCGAATCGTTTGGCGCCCGGCAAATCGGTGACGACGAGCCCATCTTCAAATACGTAACCTCAGCAAACGTCGCGTGTGGTTTTCACGCCGGTGATACGAACATCATCGCCGCGACAATTCGAGCGGCCGCCGCTCGCAAGGTGGCCGTTGGCGCCCACCCTTCCTATCCCGACAGCGCAGGCTTCGGCCGTCAGACGATCGACATGCCTGCGGACGAACTGCGCCACGTCATCATTTATCAGATCGGGGCAGTCGATGCGCTCGCGCGCTCGCTCGGTGTGACCCTCGTGCACGTGAAGCCGCACGGGGCGCTATACAACGATGCTGCAAAGAACCCCGCTCTGGCGGCGGCGGTTGCCGATGCCGTCGCGACCTACGATAAGAATCTCATACTCGTTGGGCTGGCGGGGTCGCACATGATTGCTGCCGGGCGTGCCGCCGGAGTTCGCGTCGCAGCCGAAGCATTCAGCGATCGCGTATATGAAACGGACGGCACTCTGCGCAGCCGTGCGCTGCCGGATGCGATGATTGAGGATCCAAAGCGCGCTGCCGCACAGGCAGTTGACATTGTGGTTAATCGGCGTGTGACGGCGAGTGACGGGAAACAGGTTCGGGTGCAGGCGCAAACGCTCTGCGTTCACGGCGATGCGCCCAACGCAGTCGACGTGGCCTCAGCTGTCCGTAAGGCGCTGAGCAGCGCCGGCGTCGAAATCGCGGAAATGCAACGGCTGTTATGACCGCCCAGTTTGGGCAGCGCGAAGTCGAGATGATCTGCGAGCGCATGGTTCAGCTGCCGGAGTTCAGGGACGTCGAAGTGCTCAAGTGCGGCGCGCGCAAAGAGCATCGCGTGTATTACGTAAGAATCATCATCGATCGTGAATCCGGCGTCGATTCCAATCTGTGCGAGGCAGTTTCCCGTTACGTCGAGAACCGGATCGAGGAGCTGCCGCCGCCGGTACCTCTCTACCAGTTAGAGGTCGCTTCCGCTGGACTTGCCCGGCCGCTGCTGCGGCCCGAACACTTTGTACGATTCCGCGGACGAGAGATAAACGTCATTACGACGCTGCGCATCAAGAATCGGGTGGAGTTCACGGGCCCGATTTCGCATGCGGATGCAACGGCCGTAACAGTGGACGACAAATATGCGGGCGCCACGCCGCTGCCTTATGCGGCGATTAAGCGCGCCAATTTAGTCTACGATCCGCGCGAAGACTTGAAGAAAAAAGCTCACGAGGGGAGGCGCCGGTGAGTCGATTGACTCACTTGGGCTCGATTGAAAAAAAAGAAACCAGCGAGTGGCTGGTTCCGGGCCAGGTCTGTCCTTCTTATTATAACGCGAGCTCAATCTTAGAGCAACAAGGGAGCGTCGGGTCAGCGCCGCTCCCCTCCGCACTTGGCGGAGTTGGAGGCGATGGGAATTGAACCCACAAGCCGCGGATTGACAGACCCGGCCCGGAACCATCCCACCCCCAACCTGCCTGCGTATCACGAATCCTGCAACGGTCGTCTAGCCCTCTTGCAGACTGCGCCGTCTATCTGGTAAAATAGGGTCGATGTCCTGAAAAGGAGTGGGTTGCCCACTCCTTTCGTAGTCTAAAGGATGGAACAAGACTTAAATGTCGCCACGTAAGACGCTCAAGAAAACTGCCTCCGGCAACGGATCGACGGCCGTTGCCCCAACAAAGCCCAACCCCGAGCTCATCGAGGCTCTCAAAGAGTTGGAGCGAGACCGCAACTTGCCCGCTGAGACGCTCATCGAAGCCCTCGAAGCGGCGCTCGTTTCGGCGTACAAGCGCAACTTCGTGCGCGAGGCGGAAGCCGTCGGTAATCCTATTGTCACCATCGACCGCGCCGATGGCTCATATCGCGTGTTCGCACGCCGGGCGGTGGTCGAAGAAGTCACCGACCCGACCATCGAGATCGCCACTGCGGAAGCCGGACCGAAGTACAAGATCGGCGACAACTTCGACGTGGAAGTGACGCCGAAAGAATTCGGACGCATCGCCGCGCAGACGGCCAAGCAAGTCATCGTTCAGCGCATCCGCGAAGCTGAGCGCGATATGGTGTTTGACGAATTTAACGAGCGGCTCGATAAGCTCGTCACCGGCACCGTGCAGCGCTACGAACAACGAAATATGTTCGTCGATCTCGACAAGGCTGAGGCGATCCTGCCGCTCTCAGAGCAAGTGCTCGGCGAGAGTTTCCGTATCGGCTCGCGCATCCGCGTCTACGTCATGGAAGTGCGCAAGACCAACAAGGGTCCGCAAGTGATCCTGTCGCGCAGCCATCCCAACCTCGTTCGCCGACTCTTCGAACAAGAGATTCCTGAAGTCGATCAAGGGCTCGTCGACATCAAAGACGTCGCGCGCGAAGCCGGATCTCGGTCCAAGGTGTCGGTCTTCACAGAGGAAGAGGACATCGATGCAGTCGGTGCGTGCCTCGGACCGCGCAGCTCGCGCGTCAACAACATCAGCGAAGAACTGCACGGCGAAAAAATAGACGTCATTCAGTGGGCATCTACGGCTGCGGCCTATGTCGCGAATTCGTTGCAGCCGGCAAAAGTCGTGGCTGTCCATCTCAACGAGCGCGAGCATCTCGCAGAAGCGGTCGTGCCCGAGCATCAACTTTCGCTCGCCATCGGCAAAGAAGGGCAAAACGTGCGCCTGGCTGCAAAGCTCACAAGTTGGCGCATCGATATCCACAGCGAGGAACAGTGGGCAGAGCTGGTCGAGCAGCGTGCCGAAGAAGAGAAGGAGCACGAAGAGGTTGCGGCCATGGCGGAAATTGCTGCGGAGGAGACGGGCGTCGAGCTTACACCCGAGCTGCTTGCAGAAGACGAAGACCTCATTCGCAAGCTGCAAGAACTACAGCGCGCGGGATCCGAAGACGAGACTGACGAGTCTGAACCCGCGAGTGAAGGCTAAGGCGGCGCGACAGGACTGATGCGGGGACCTAGGCAAGGTGAACAAAGGCCATGTGCCTCTTCGGCAGTGCGTCGTCTGCAAGCGCCGGGTAGAAAAACCTCGGCTCATGCGTTTCGTACACGGCGACAGCGGCTGGACGACAGATCCGACCGGCCAGAAACCGGGGCGGGGAGCCTACCTATGTTCACCGGAGTGCGCGCAGGCAGTGAAGAAGAATAAGCGGTACCGAGCGCTGGCCGGCCTTAGCGGTCACGACTCACACTTATAAGGAAAGAATGGCAACAACAGTACGCGTTCACGAGCTCGCAAAAGAGCTCAATCTATCGAGTAAAGACACCATAGCGCTGCTCAGCAAAGTGGGCATCAGCGCCTCCACCCATATGAGCGTGATCGACCAGCATCGCGCACAAATCGTGAAGGGCGTCTTGCTTGGCAATTTAGCAAAGGCGGCCAAGACCCACAAGCCGGTGCCGAAACAAGCAGCCGGTAACGGAGCTGCTTCAGCCGCGGCAGTCGCGCCAAAACCCACCACGGCACAACAGCCCGCAGCCCAAGCGGCAGCTGCGCCGGTCCAGACCGGCAAGCCCGCGGAAACCGTAGAACGGGCGCCGCTGGAACCGCAGCTCAAAGTCGTGCCGACCACCGCGCCGCGCCCACAACGACCGGCTGCACCTCACAAAGTTGTTCCGGCTGCGTCAGCGTCGCCGTCCACGCCTGTACCCGCGGCCGCTCACCCAGTTGCGCCGCTGCGTCAGGAGCGTCCGCCGGCACGTCCATTCACTCCGCAGCCGCGACCCATGGGGGCCCCGGGCACGATTTCACGTCCGATGCCCAGACGGGATGGCATGGGCCGTCCAATGCCGGGCCGACCGGGCGGCACTGCACCGATCACCGCTCCGTCGCCGTCGCAAGGTCCATCGGGCGGACGCAAACGTTCGCGTGAGGAGCTAGACCGCGACCGCAAAGAGCGCGAACGCGAGGAGCTCCTCAAGAAGACGCAGCCGCGGCATAAGGCGGCATCGGTTGCCGCTCCCACCGCAGAGCCTGCGGTTCTTAAAGATCTTGAAATCCCCGATCTCATCACGGTGCAGCAGCTGGCTGCGGCAATGGAGGTCGGTGCCGGTCAGGTCATCGCTCAACTCATCAAGATGGGCACGATGGCCACGATCAACCAACACATTCCGTCGGACGTCGGCTCGCAAGTCGCGCGCCGCTTCGGCTTCAACACGATCGTCAAAGAGGCGGGTGAAGAGGTCGCCGAGATCGTCCCCGATTCAGACCCCGCTGGATCGCTCACGGCGCGGCCGCCCGTCGTCACCGTGCTTGGCCACGTCGACCACGGCAAAACCTCGTTGCTCGACGCGATCCGCTCCACCAAAGTTGCCGCAGGCGAAGCGGGCGGCATAACGCAGCGCATCGGCGCATACACCGTTGAGTACGGCGATCGCAAGGTAACGTTTATCGACACGCCCGGTCACGAAGCATTCACCGAGATGCGTGCGCGCGGTGCAAAGGTCACGGACGTTGCCATCCTCGTTGTGGCCGCCGATGATGGCGTGATGCCGCAAACCGTTGAGGCGATGAACCACGCCCGCGCGGCCGGAGTTCCAATTGTCGTCGCGGTCAACAAGATTGACAAGCCGAACGCCAACGTCGACCGCGTGAAGCAGCAGCTCTCCGAGCTTGGCCTCACGCCGGAAGACTGGGGCGGCCAAACGCAGTTCATCCCAGTGTCGGCGAAACAGAAGACTGGGATCGACGAGCTGCTCGAGATGGTATTGCTCAATGCAGACCTCGCCGAGCTTAAAGCCAACAAGAATCGCCGTGCACAGGGAGTCATTATTGAAGCGCAGCTCGATCGTTCGCGCGGCGCTCTTGCAACGGTGCTGGTAAAGAACGGCACGCTGCGTGTCGGCGACGTGGTCGTCGTCGGCTCGGCATGGGGCCGTGTTCGCGCGCTCTTCGATGACAAACTCAAACCCATCAAGCGCGCCGGGCCTTCGATCCCCGCCGAGATTATGGGTCTTTCCGACGTACCCGCCGCCGGCGACATTCTTGAGGTTGTCTCCGACGAGCGCGACGCGCGCGAACTGGCGGCCAAGCGCAGTCAGCGCAAGCGCGACATTCGCATGGCGACCACCAAACGCACCATCACGCTCGACGGGTTCCTGGCACAGGCGAAAGAGGGGGGCCAGCGCGACCTCAACCTCATCATCAAAGCCGACGCGCAAGGTTCGGCTGAAGCATTGCGCGCTCAACTCGACGGTTTGGTCAACGAGGAAGTGCGAACGCGCGTCATTCACACCGGGGTCGGCGGTATCAACGAATCCGACGTCATGCTGGCCAGCGCATCGAGCGCCATCATCATCGGCTTCAATATCCGGCCGGACGCGACGATCACGCGCAAAGCGGAAACCGAAGGCGTCGATATGCGCCTCTACGACGTCATCTACAACGCCATCGACGAAGTCAAAGCTGCCATGACCGGCATGCTCAAGCCGCAAGAGCGCGAGGTTGTGCTCGGCCAGGCAGAGGTGCGTCAGATCTTCAAGGTCAGCAAAGTCGGCACAATTGCGGGTTGCTACGTCAAGAGCGGCAAGATCGTGCGCGATGCCAAGGTTCGGCTGCTGCGTGACAACGTGAAGATCTATGAAGGGAAGCTCGCGTCGCTCAAGCGCTTTAAGGACGATGTACGCGAAGTGCAGGAAGGCTACGAGTGCGGTATGGCGATTGAGAACTTCAACGATCTCAAGGAAGGCGACGTCATCGAGGCCTTCACAATGGAGCAGGTAGCTCCCGCGGCCTAAGCATGGATCGCGACGTCGTCGATCAAGCCCACGAGATCTATTTCAATGTCATCGTCGCGCACGGTGACGGCGATGACCCGTGGACGCCCGAACAGCGTTCGGAGCTTCGCCGTGCCCTCAGTTTGCTCGAACCCGTCGAGTCTGAGGGCGAACTTGGGCCAGAGGGCATTCAGCTCATGGCGTCGCTCTGCTTGGAACTTGGCAACGACGAGCGCGAAGAACACTTATTGCGCGCCGGCGTCGATACATATCCGGGGGCGCCCGGTTTGCATGCCGACCTCGGCGCAGCCTACGCGAATCTCGGCCGCTGGGCCGCTGCTGTATCGCACCTCTCGGCAGCGGTCCTGCTCGGCGTCGACGAACGCGACGAGCGTTGGGCGATGACCGCGTCGCAGCTCGTGGACGCGTTGATGGAAAGCGGAGAAGAAGAACGCGCAGTCGCAGTTCGCCAGTGGGCGATGTCGCAAGTCAAGGATGACGCAGCACGGCAGTGGCTCGAAAACGACGAACCATCTGAGGACACGTAATTCCTCGGGACGAACATTTGTGTGGTGATAGTAATGCGAGAGCAGCCGGAAGGTAAAAGCCAGCGGCTCGTTCGGATCGAGCACGAGATCGTGCGCGAGCTGAGCGAAATCGTACACGAAGAGCTCAAGGACCCGCGGGTCGGCTTCGTGACGATTCTCGCTGCAGAGGTGAGTCCAGATCTGCGATCCGCGCGTATCTACGCAAGCCCAATGGGCGACGAGCGCGCGTCACGCGAAACCATGAAGGGTTTACAGTCGGCAGCCGGGTTCTTGAGCGCCGAGCTTGGAAAGCGGCTGCACACACGCCGCACCCCATCGCTGACGTTTGTTCGTGATAGCTCCATCCAGCGTGGGGTGCGCGTCAGCCAGGTCATCGATGAGGTACGCAAACGGGATGAGCTCAAAAACAGTGAGCGGTAACGGCATCTCCACAGGATCGCTTGCCGTTGAGCCGGTCGCCTCAGCGATCCGCGAGCATCAGCGCTTCGTCATGTGCGCACACGAAAAGCCGGACGGCGACGTCTTGGGCAGCGGTTTCGCGCTCGGTCTTGCCCTCAAGGCCATGGGGAAAACCGTGTACTACTTCCTCGATGACGAAATGCCGCGCAACTTGCGCTTTCTGCCCGACTCCGATAAAACGCAGCGAACCTTTGACGGCATTGCCGACGACGCATTGTACGTCTTTCTTGATATGAGCGATCAGAGCCGAGCCGGCGACGTGCTTTCGTGGGTACCTCAAGATCGCATCATCGACATCGACCATCATCTCGGCAATCAGCGCTTCGGCCGCTGGAACTACGTGCTCGAAGCCGAGGCTGCCACCGGCGTGCTCGTTCTCAATCTCATTACGGCGCTCGGCCAGCCGATCACAAACGACATCGCCACGTGTTTGCTCACCGCAATAATCTCGGACACGGGCTGCTTCTTGTACAGCAACGCGAGCCCGCATACGCTGCGTTTGGCAGCGGCGCTCGTCAACGTCGGCGCGAACAAGGACCTCATCACGGAGCAGCTGTATCAAACGCGTAGTTACAGTGGCCAGAAAATATTGGGCCGTGTGCTTGATGATTTCGTGCTCACCGAGGATGGGATCTGCTATTCGGCGGTCAGCCAAAGCTTGCTCGAAGAGTTCGGTGCGACACACGAGGATTTGGAAGATGTGGTTGGTGCGTTGCGCGCGGTCGATCACTGCGAAGTCGCAGCGCTTCTGAAAGAATCGCCAGACGGCAGCTACCGCTTGAGTTTGCGTTCTCGCGGGCGCGTAAACGTCATGGAGGCAGCAAAGGCGCTGGGGGGTGGGGGCCACTTTCGAGCTGCGGGCGCAACTCTTGCTGGACCGCTGCCGCAGGTATTGGCACGCATGCTTGAAGCGGTGCGCGCCGAAATGGCCGCGGAGCGCTCGCAAAAAGCGTAAGCGCAGCGCGTGACTTCAAGCGCGACCTTCGGTTTTATCAACGCATTCAAACCTCCAGGACCGAGCTCAGCCGCATTCGGCAACTGGGTCAAGCACGTTTGTGGCGCCGAAGCGGTCGGTCATTGGGGAACGCTCGATCCCACTGCTTGCGGGGTGCTCGTGCTTGCCGTCGGCAAAGCGACGAAGCTGCTGCCGCTCTTACCGCATGCGCGCAAGAAATATGTTTTTGAATTGGTCGTTGGCGAACGCACCGATACCGGAGACGCAAAGGGCGTAATCGTGGAGCGGACGCCCGTGTCCGAGGGATGGGCCAGCGCGCTTGCGAGCGTCGCCTCGTCGCTTGTCGGCTCTGTGACGCAAATACCACCAATGCATTCGGCAGTAAAAATCGGCGGGCAACCGCTCTATCGTCTTGCGCGCAAAGGCCAGCATGTGCCGCGAGCGCCGCGTGCGGTTGAGATTTTCGAACTGCGCGTCATTGCTCACGAGGAGAGGACGGCGCGCCTCCTGATTGTCTGCGAGGCTGGCACCTACGTCCGCGTCGTCTGTGAAGAGCTTGGACGACGCTTGGGACTTCCCGCGCGCATGGGCGCGCTGCTGCGAATTGCCTCAGGTCCGTTCGAACTGCGCGATAGCGTGACGCCTCAGACAATCGCAACGGATCTCGATAGCTGCATCACAAGTCCGTTAACCGTTTTAGCCAACCCGCGCGTTGAACTCGATGAGCGCGGCGCTTGGCGCTTTGCGCACGGCAACGAGGTGCAGCTTGCACCAGATATTTGTAGCAACGGACCTTTAGGTCCGTTTGATTCGCAGGAGTCCGCACCGGAAGTGCTCGTCACTCGAGATGGCGCGCTCGTCGGCTGTGGCGTACTTGTGGCTCGCGGCGGAACAAAACTGCTCGCTCCAACTCGCGTTTTCGCGGAACACTAGCGGCGCAGAGTCGTACAAGGCTCCGACGCTGAAGGAGCGAACGAGTAGCCGTCAATGCGCATCGTCCGCTCCATCGAGAACTATGAAGCCGGTGCTGACCTCCTGCTCAGCATTGGCGTTTTCGACGGCGTTCACATCGGACATCGCACGGTTCTCTCGCGTCTGCTCTCACTTCGCACGCCAGGCGCCATCGTTGGGGCGCTTACCTTTGAACATCATCCGCAAGAGTTCTTACAACCTGGGCGCGCGCCCAAAGTCATCACGACGCTCGACGAAAAGATTAATTTGCTTGCCGGGTGCGGACTCGACGTGCTTTTTCTCTTGCCCTTTGACGAGCGCATCCAAAGCGTCACCGCCGAAAAGTTTCTGAGGGAAATCCTGTTGCGGCAATTACGCACGCGCGCGCTGATCGTCGGCGATCAGTGGCGCTTTGGAAAGGGGCGCGAAGGCGACGTGAGTCTCGCGCGCGGTGTCCTCAGCGCCGAAGGCTGTGTCTTTGAGGCAGCCCCGCTGCTCGAACGCGATGGCGAAAAAGTCTCCAGCTCGCGCATTCGCGAACTGATCGCTGAAAAGCGCTTCGAACAAGCGGATGCGCTTTTGGGGTCGCGCTACCAGGTGCGCGGCATCGTGTCAACGGGAGACGGACGCGGCCACCAGCTCGGTTATCCGACGGCAAATCTCGCGATCATTCCAGAAAAGCTCATCCCACCCGCAGGCGTCTACGCGACGCGTGCACACCACGACGGCCGAACGCATCCGTCAGTCACGAGCATCGGCGACAAGCCCACCTTTGGCGGGAGCGACCTCACGGTCGAAACCTACATCCCGGCGTTCGACAAGACGATCTACGGCGACCAAATTGCACTGACCGCCTGGCGGTTCATTCGCAATCAGGAGCGGTTCTCAGGACGCGAGGAGCTGATAAACCAAATGGCGCTCGACGTCAAGCACGCCCTTAAGTAGCGGGGAACACTACGCGTAGTCGTTCGAGGCACTCCAGTCGTCGCGGCCCGACGGCAACAGGTCGAACAAATGCCACACCGGGCTCAATAAATCGATGCCGCCGAATTGCCCGAACATGAGCGCGTGCGAGACGTACGTGTTTCGAATCGCGGGCCCGTCCTTCGAGAATACCAAAACCGTTTCGACCGGATCGCCGTTGGCGTCTTCGGCGCCCGTCTCGCGCGCGAATGTTGGACCATCGTCGGAGAGCAATCGAATCGAATCCCAACCACGGCGCTTCGCCCACGCCTGCAGCTTCTCGACGGGCGCTCGCGTCGCCACCACTATGTTGGCGCGTTGTTCGACGTGTTTGGCTACCCCGTTTAACCCATCGATCCACAGCGAGCACATTGGGCAGAACTCATCGTCGTCGGCCCAATACATGAGATGGTACACGATCAGCTCGGAGCCTCGTGAAAAGAGTTCGGATAGCCGAACCCGCCGCTCGCCCTCGATGAAGGCATAGTCCTGTACTTCGGGTCCTGCGGGAAGCGTCCGGCGTTGTGCCGCGACGGTTCCGATCTGTTTTCGAAGTGCCTCTTCGGCGCGATAGAGCTCTTCTCGCGCTGTTGTGTACGCGTCGCTCGCGCCGGGCATAGCGGGAATCGCGTCCCGCACGGAAACTGCTTGTGCCATGATTATTCCTTTAACCGCACCTCCACTACACTCCCGCACTTCCGCTATACTGCCCCACCCGCTAAATAGCGCGTAAACCATTCCAGGATTGCTTCCAGCCGGGCAACTCGTTGCCGCGGCGGACCGCTGCGCGACAAATTGTGATCGGTCTCCAAGAAACGCATAACTTCAACGGTTGCGCCGCGTTGGCGTAGCGCCGTAAAGAGTTGTTCCGACTGCTCCGTGGGCGTGCGGTAGTCTTTCTCGCTGTGGATGATGAGGAGCGGCGTCTCGATCGCGTCGGCATATGTCAACACTGAATCTCGCTCGTAGACGTCTGGCATGTCCGACGGGCGGCCGCCGAAATCTTCGGCGAGCATCCGCCCGACTTCCGACGTCCCCCACAAACTCGTCAGGTTCGAGGCTGGACGCATTGCGATTGCGGCCGCGAACCGCCTGGTATGCGTGATGGCGAAACCCGTGAGATAGCCGCCATAGCTGCCGCCTGCAATGCCCAATCGTTGTGGATCGAGGCCAAAGCGATCGATTGCCGCGTCAAGCACGCCCATGCAATCGGTAAATGCCGGCCGCGCCCAATCTCCCTTGATGGCCGCAGCGAATGCTTCGCCATACGTCTGGCTGCCGCGCGGATTGCAATATACGACGTCAAAGCCCGCGGCAGCGAGCAGGGCGAATTCAAAAACATACGCGTTGCCATACGCGAAATGTGGTCCGCCGTGGATTTGGAGGATGCACGGACGTGGATCGGGAGCGTTGCTCGCCAGATGCCACGCGTCGATGTCGCCATCGTGCGTCGTGACCCGGAAATGAGTCGTAGGTCCGACCTTGACGTTTTGGCACCACGCCTGAGTCTCGTGCGTGAGTTGCGTGACGTCGCTTCCGCTCGCGAGGTAGAGCTCACCTGGGGTGACCAAATCCGATGCGCAATAAACCACATGCGATCGATCAAGGCAGTCAAAGTCCGTTACCGACATGCCTGGGGGCGTCAACGCCTTTGCGCGACCTTTGCCGTCGACAAGATATACCATGGCCGCGCCTCGGTGCGAGCCCAGCACCGCAATTTCGTCTTTGGACACCCAGATTGGACGCGCGACCCCTCCAACCGCCCCGACGTCGGTCAATATGAAGTTGCCGCAGGTCCAATCTTCGGTGGGTGTGACGCACGCAGGATTACGTCCATTACGGTCGATGGTGTAGAGCCGAACGTTTTTTAATCCGGCACCAGATCGAGCATCACGAATTCCGGAGAAGGCAACTCGAGCGCCATCCAACGACCATGCGGGAGCTTCGAGAGCCGCGCCCAGTTGGAAGACTTTGCGTGGCCTCCAGGCATCGGTCGTTGACGCGCACCACAATTCGCGCCGCCACAGCGAGTCGGCATCAGGATCGTGCTCTCCGGTAAAAGCAATCGTCTGCCCAGCCGGATCCCATGCCGGTGCGCCAACGGTACCTTCGCCGTGCGTGATGGCGACAGCGGTACCGGCGGCAACGTCGATCAACCACAGCTGCGGCATGTCATCAAGAAAACCTGGCCCATCCGCCCTATATCGCAACCGCGTGATGCGACGCCAACCGCGGCTTCCAATTTCATCACGCTGCGTTGTCGGCGTGGTGATAACGGCGATATGCGCGCTCTGCGGTGCGACGGCAAATTCGGAAACATTGCCGGGAACCTCTGGCAGCGCCTTGGGTTCTCCGCCGCCAAGGTAGATCTGCCACAGCTGCGTCGATCCGCCGCGATCGCTGGAAAAAAAGAGCGACGAGCCGTCCGCCGACCACTGTGGCGCTCCATCGCGCGCCGTTCCGTGAGTGAGCTCGCGTACCTCGCCATCCGCGAGTCGTATGACCTTAATGCGGCCTCGATAGCCGTTACTGGTTTCGTCCGGCGAGGTGACCACATACGCGATCAAGGTCTTGGACGGATCGAGCGAGCACCCGCCGACGATGGGCAAGGAATACAAGTGCTCCGGATGTACTCCAGATGTCATATCTGCCAACGCTCAACGTTCCAAAAATCCGAATTCACCGGCTCGGGCCTGAAACCGCGAAGGTCTGAGCTGACGACATAAATTGCGTCGTCCCAGGCAAGCGGAACAATGGGTAAATCCCGGTTCCACAGCCGCTGTAACTGCACATAGAGCGGCTTGCGCTGCGCTTCGCTATAGACTGCAACCGCGCGAGCAGTGAGAAGATCTGATTGTGCGCTGATATATCTGCTGTTGTTGAAGCCGCGCGCGCCGATGAACTGGCTTCCAAGGTTGGCCGAACGGTCGGGGTCCGGATCCAAAACGAGCCGTTCGAGCGCCACGTCGAAATGACCAGTCACCCAAAGGCCCGTTGGGCTTCGAAGCACGTTGAGCGGCAGAGATTGAATCGAAACATTAGCCCCCGCGGCGCGCCACGCTTGCTGCATTTGCTGTGCGAGCGACGATGCAATCACCGAACCCGACTGCATCGATATTGTAAATTCCAATTTGCGGCCGCTGTGCGATCGAAATCCATCCGGTCCAAGGGCCCAGCCGGCCTGCTCGAGCAGGTGCTGCGCGCCCGGCAAGTCGTACGCCGGTGCGTCGTTGTCGCGCTCATACGCCCAGCTGAACGGCGGGATGAAAGAGTCCGCGACGACGGCAGTACCAACAAATGCGGTGTCGTTCAGGTGCTGCCGGTCCAACGCCATCGCAAGCGCTTCGCGCACGCGCACGTCGTCAAATGGAAAGCGGCTGACGTTAAACGCCAGAAATGTGATCGCCGGGTACTGCACGAGCTTGAGCTCATAACCGGGAAGCTGGTGCAGACGCTCAACTTGGTTCGGGTTGCCGATTTGGACCGCGTCGAGCTCCCGAGCGGTGAGCATCGTTAAACGAGTGTTCGCGTCCGGCACAATGAAAATGTCAACCTCTTTTATCTGCGGCGCCCCGGCGAAGTAGCGGGCATTCGGCTTCAAGATTATGCGCGAGCCCCGCTCCCACTGCACCAGGCGCAGCGGTCCGGTGCCGATAGGGTGCAGGCCGAAGGCATCGCGGTTAAAGTCAGCAGAGTGTTCGAGTAGGTGCTTGGGGATGATCGAACCATTTTCGCCATTGCAGAAAAGCTGCCCGATGGCCGGAGCCCATGGCCCTTTCAGTTTGACGACGACGGTGTAGGGATCGGGCGTCGAGATCCGCTGGACATGCGTGTACGGTGCGCTGTCGGGAGCGTTGACGGTGGGGTCGATAATTTTTGCAAAGGTGAACGCCACGTCGGCTGAGGTCAGCGGCTGTCCGTCATGCCATAGCACGCCGTGCCGCAGGTGATAGGTGATCGTGCGGCCGTCGGCGCTCACGCCGCCGTTTGCGAGCGTCGGTACTTGCGTGGCGAGATCGGGAATAAGGCGTTCGTGATCGTCGAGCTTGACGAGTCCGCTGAAGATCGCCTCCTCGATGGCGTTCTCGTAGGCAAGTCCGCCGATGACAGGGTTGAGTGTATTGAGATCGTTCGAGATTGCATAACGTACGACGCCATGGATCGTGGCCGTATTCCCCTGGATGAAGTGACTCCCGGTCGAGACTGGGCTACAACTGGCGACGAGCGCGGCGCATGCAAGCGCGCTGAGGCTGAAAGCGACTGCTGTTTTCGTCACGGCCGCGCTACGATTGCAGCTTCCGCTGCTGCCAGCTTGCGTTTGCGGCGCGCGGCAGCTGCATAGAAGGCGACACCGCCTCCAACCATGGCCCCCGTCAAGCCGAGGATCTTAATGAGGGCAAGCGCCTTGTTTGGCTCGTTCGCAGGAGGCACGAGGGCGAGGATGACGGCGAACAACGTTGTCAAGAACCCGATCATAGCAGCGAGCAGCACCGTGAACCTCCCGCCGACAGGCCGGAGGTCCTCAGGTCGAGGCGGCCCAGCGCTGAGCGGAAATGCGGAAGCGAAGAGCAACAAAAAAGGGATGAGTGTGCTGATGACCGTTGTGCTGACCAACACGTCATAGGCGCCGCGGACTGACGTTCCGCCTTGCCCCAAGAAGATGAAGGCCGCCGCGATTATGGCTTGCGTGCACAGCGCGGCCACGGGCGAGCCCCAGCGCGGGTGCATGCGCCCGAATCCCTTCGGCAAATACGCGTCCAAGCCGGCTACGAACGGCAGGCGTGCGACCGCGCCAAGCCACGCTCCTGCGCTCGCTAGACAACTGATCATGACGAGCATCGCTGCGACCGGCGTGATGAAGTCCCACCCGATGCGGGCGGCTGCGGTGCCGATGGATTGCATCACGCCGTAGATTGCATTGGTCTGATCGGGTGGAAGGATGGCAAGTACCGCTGCAGTGCCGCCGACGTAAATGATGGCGATGACCGGCGCGGCCATCGCCAGTGCGTACCCAATCGTCCGCCGCGCCTGCTTGACCTCGCCCGCCATGAAAGAGATCGCTTCCGGGCCAGTCCACGCAAAGGCGATGGTCGACCAGAATATGAGATCGGTAACGCTAAGACCGGGCCGCACGGTCGCCGCGCTCACCGGCGTGGCCATGCCGAACTTATGCCAGGCGAACACGCCGAGCCCGATCAAGACCAATGTGACTGACCAGCGGCTGGCGGCGCCAACATTATTCAACCACTTCTCGATATCAAGGCCAAGCACGTTCAAGAAGGTCGCAAAAGCCAATCCGATCAGCGAAATCGTTATGAAGTATGTCGGCGAACCCGACAGCACGCTTGCCCTCCCGCCGTGGACGAACAGCAAGTTGCCCGCCATGAAGTATAACAGCGCCGGAAAATAGGGAAGGTTCGACGTCCAGTAGGTCCAGCCGGACAGGAAGCCGGCGAACGGCCCGAAGGCGCGCTTGCTCCAGACGTAGAGGCCGCCCTCATCTGGATGGCGCGAGGACAAGAAGACCACGACAATGGACAGCGGGAGGAACATGCACGCCCAGCCCACGGCCCACACAACGAGCGAGCTCGGGCCGGTTACCGCGGCCGCCGCTACCCATTGCAGATTCGAGGCCGCAATAATGAAGAAGAGCGTCACATCGGCGAGCCCAAGACTACGGCGTAGGACGGGCTCTGCCATCAGACCATGTAGGACTTCGCTGGATGAGCCTCGCGCAGAATCGGACGGCTCAGCGAGAATCCCGAAATGTCAGCGTCGGTCTTGCCGTCAGCTACAAGCTCGCTGAGCGTTTTTCCGATGACGGACGAGAATTTGAATGCGTGTCCAGCGCCGATTGCCATGACTGCGTTCGGATGTCCGGGCAGCGAATCAACGATGAAGTCACGATCAGGGGTAAGCGTGTACAGGCAGGTCTTCGTGTAAATCACGGGGCCAAGATATGTCGGAATGTACTTTTCGAGAAACGCTTTCACACGGGCAAAATTTTCCTCATCCGGTTCGAAGCTGCGCGTGTCAGGATCAACAGGCTTTCCGCCGGCGTCCTGCGCCGCTTTTGGGCCAGCCTCACCAAATACGGGCATGCCGTAGAAGCTAGGATCGTCCATCCAAATCCAGACCGGAAAACGCCCAGGTTTGAACGCTTCAACGTCGGGTGACGCGAAGTACGTTACTTGTTCCTTCGTCACCTCGAGCGGCAATCGCATACCGAAGTTTGACAACGCATCATTGGACCAGGGCCCGGCGGCGATGACAAGCTTGCGGCAACGATAGGGCGTTTCGCCGCCCAGCACTTCGTACTCGTCATCTACTGCTTTTACATATGTGATGCCGGCGTGCTCGTGCAAGGTCGCTCCGTGCTCGCGCGCCATGCGTTGATGCGCGGCGTTCGCACGCGCTGCCATCGCGATACCGCTGTCCGCTTGGAAGATACCGTGGATGTTGTCATCGACTCGGAACTGCGGCCAACGCCGCATGATCTCAGAAGCGTCGAGATGCTCGAAGGGCACGGCGGACATCGTGAGGCTGTCCATGTACGTCTCGAGCGGTATAGCGCTCTTGCGCGGCCCAAAATCTAAACCGCCGGTGCGCAAAATCAGCTGCTCACCCAAATCAGCTTCCACCTGACCCCACGCTTGGTACGCCAGTTTTGCAAGCTCGACATAGTCGGGGCGGTGGTACGACAAGCGAATGATACGCGAGTGGTCCTGCGATTCGCCGCGCACGTGCCCGAGTTCGAACTGTTCCAGTCCCAGCACGCTTGCGCCGAAACGCCGCGAGAGCCAGTAGGCGGCGGCGCTGCCGATGCCGCCGAGACCAACGACAATATACTCGAAGTCGGTGCGCATGAGCTACGAGCCGCCGAGATGCTCTCGAATGTAATTTCGAATATCGAGGCTCATGCTCTCCATCGGTGCGTAGTACCCGAACTCGAAGACCTTGGACTGCATGCCTCGCTGAACGCCTTCACAGATTCGCCAGTCTTGACGGTTGACCAGATCCCAAAAGTCGATTGCATCTGACGGATCAAAACCCGCCTTGGCCATCTCGCTTGGATGGAAGAGAAAGTCGCACGCAATCGTCGTGTGCGTGGGCGTCCGCGGCCATAAGGTAAAGGCCGCCGCATGCTCCGCGGCCACGCTGAGCATGAAGTTTGGATAGATCAACTCGCCCTTATGACGAATTTTCTCGTCGTCGTTCAGGCCCGCAAAAGGCGCGCGAGTGGTAGTGCCGCTGAAGGTAAACGTAAAGGCTCCATCTTTGTGCGGGATCCCGCGATCCCAGTCGAGCTCGCCGCCGCCCTGCTTTTTGAATGAGGGCACAATGTCGCACAGTTCCGGGTGAACGCCCGCGCAATGGTAGCACTCGTTGTAGTTCTCGAGGATGACTTTCCAGTTCGCTTGCACTTCGTACACCATACGCTGCGCAGTTCGCAGATTGGCAAGCGGATAGCGTTTCACACGTTCTGGAATCGGACCGAGCTGCGCCGCAAGATCGTATCCCCGTGTCAAGGCCTTGCCCGGAGTCAAGTTGAGAAAGAAGAATCCACCCCACGTCTGGATGCCCGCCGCGTGAAGAGAGAACTCTTCCTTATGGAAACTTTCGTCTTCATTGAGGTAGGGTGCCGTGCGAAGATCCCCCTCGAGCGTGTAGGTCCACGCGTGATACGGGCAGCGGATGGCGCCGGGGAACGTACCGAGCGGGCCGGCCGTGGAGCCGGCGTTCGGTTCCGCTCTTTCGTGGAGCACGAGTTGGCACCCGCGATGTCGGCACGTGTTGAAGTGGGCGCGCAACTCACCGTCTTTAGTTCGTACCACGATGATGCGCTCGCCCGCCACATCGAGCACCAGGTAGTCGCCTGGCTTGGGAATCTGCTCTTCACGGCCCGCGCAGAACCACTCGCTGAAGAAGATATGCTCCTTCTCGCGAGCGTAGATTTCGTCCGAGAAATAAAAGGCGCGAGGCAGCGTGGCTTCCAGGTGCGACTTCACGCCGGTGCGCAGATCCACGGTTCCTCGCGATTTCCGCGCAGACCGACGCAGACCCTATCGAAACCAGATAAGAAACACGACGCCGATGATGCTCACGAGCACCCCGCTGATCACTTCGCCGTAGCGTTCGATAGGCGCATAGCGAAATTGTTCGAGACCTGCGACCGAAAGCACGCACGTGACTACATATGTGCCGATCGTTGTGATGCTAAACGCGAGCGAAAGCGCGACGAAGGCGGCGATCCCCAATGGAGCTGCTGCCAGAAAGGTGGGCACAGTTTCGATGCTCGGCGATGATCCGAGGACGAGCATGAGCGCCGTGCGAGCGGGAAGCGCGCTCGGCGACGGCACTGCATCGACGGTAACCCTCAGTTCGCGAATTGCCGCGATGGTGGTCCACAGTCCAAACAAGATGAGGGCAATGCCGGACGCGAGGTTGATCGCGTGCCCGAATCGCTGCGCCGCAAGTGCACCCGCGAAAAAGGCGATGGCCCCGATTGCAATCGTCGACAACGCATGTCCGAGCCCGGCACCGGCGGCAACGCGCGCGGTCTCTCTTCGAGACCAGCCGCGCTGTCGCGCGATGACGGCAATCGGCGCCCAGTGGTCCGGCACGATCGTATGCAAGACTCCTACGACAGCGACAGTTATGACGAGCAGCAGGAACGTGGAATGGATCAATGTGTGACGGCTTTAGACGCTAAACTGCGTTTGCAGCCACCGCCAGTGGAGAACGAAAAGAATGAGAGCAACCAGCAGCATGATGCTGCTCACCGTGAGATCTTTTGTCATCCTGAAAGTCTCGGACGCGATCCGGCTCGCGCGTAGCGCTTCGTACTGGGCACGAAGCTGGGCGTCACTGAGCTTCTCGGCCGGCCGGTTCGCTTCGCCCTGCGACACGTAAGGCACGTTTGGACGATCCTGCGTGTAAGTTGCTTTGTACGCCTCGAACGAATCGAGCGAGGCGCCATAGCCGTATAAAGATTGCAAAGGGTGGCTCAATCCGATCAGGTTCTCCGCGACATTCTGCAGACTAAAGACAAAAATAATAACGGCGATGAGACAAACGCTGTATCCATAGAGTTGCGCAATCCTATTGGCGGGTTTCTCCATTGCTTCTCCTCCGGTAAGATAGCGGTTACCAACTGCCATCCAGGCCACTACCACAAAAATGATGCATCCGATCACGGCGAGATACGGCTTGGGAGCCGACTGGTGCACGAACACAGAAGCGTGCGCCACGTTTATCACGAGTCCTGAGCCGCTCCTCTTACAGCGGGATAGGTCGCAATGATTTCACTCTGAACCCGAGGCTGAGCATCATGATGCCATAGAGCAAGGCATAAATGCCGAACAGCCACGAGAGCGTGAGGATGCCGGCCAATGGCCGCCAGAGCAAGAGGACGCCAAAAAGAATTGAAAGCAAGGCGCCAACAACGAGCAGCCAATCATTTTCGATGACCTTACGCAGTTCAATAGCGACGACGAACTGAATCACGCCCGACACGATCGCCCACCACGCGACCAACGCCACGATAACCACGGCGGTGATGCCAGGGTACATCACAGCGGCGACTCCCACCGCAAGACCGAGCAGTCCCAACGCAATGAGCAAGAGCCGCTGACTCCCGCTAAGACCCCACGAAAACGCACCGATAAATGCAAAAACGCCCTCGACAAACGCGAAGGCGGCGAGAAGTATGACGAAAGCTAGCGCTGTTGCAATTGGCCAAATAAATGCGCAAATGCCGAAGATGATGGCGATAACCCCGCGCAGCGCGAGCGTCCACCAATTTTGTCGCAAGATCGCTACCATGGTTTACGTCTCCCGTTAGTTACGCCGTCGGCCGGCGAGCAAACTCACGAAATACAGTAACTGAAACAACGACTGCGCCACGGCAGCGACGTACGTAAACGCCGCAGCGTTGAGGACCTTACGTGCCCCGGTGAGCTCTTCCCCCGCGAGCACCCCGTTCGACGCGAGGAGCCGCATGGCGCGATTGCTGGCGTCCAGTTCGACGGGCAGCGTCACGATGGCGAAGACGGTGGTCGCCGCAAATGCGATGGCGCCGGCGAGCGCAAGGTTATAGTTCTGAAAATAGAGGCCAATGAAGAAGAGCACGGGTCCCACCCACGAGCCAAGCGTCACCGCAGGGACAATCGCCCCGCGCAGTCGCAGCGGCATGTAATTCTGCGCGTCTTGAAGTGCGTGACCAAATTCGTGGGCGACGACAGCCACGGATGCGACCGAGTTCTGAACCGAACTTTGCGAGAGATTGAGCGTCTTGTTCGACGGATTGTAAAAATCTGTGAGCATACCGGGAATAGGGTTCGAGCCGACACGCAAACCGGTAACCCGCATGAAGATCTCCGCGACCTGCGCGCCCGTGACGCCGGTCGACGTGGGCACGCGAGCGTAGTGCGAAAACGTGCCTCGCACAGCCGCTTGCGCCCAGATGGCGAGCAGCAGCCCGGGCAGCGCATACATCATGTAGCTAGGATCGAGATAGAACATGAGCGGTGGGACCTCGCGTTTTACGGGAGAGCCTTCGTGGATTCGTTCTCGTTCGCGCCAAAACCTTAACAAAGGTTAAAGCGGCACGCCCAGGCAGATTGAGACACCTTTGCCAATACAAGACCACAATTCAGTGTCTGATTTTGAAGGAGACGCTATGCCCATAGTTCCCATGACCCCGCCGCAGCCGGTCGCCATTTCGAGCGGGTTCGACTATGTCGCGGTCGACGCGGAACGCCGACGCGTGTATGCGGCTCACACAGGTAGCCAATCGCTTCTTATTGTGAATGCCGATAGTGGCAAAGAGATCGGGCAAGTGCAGACGGGCCCGATGCACGGCGTTGCGGTCAATCCCGAAAACGGTCATGTTTATACTGGCAATGGGGAATCTCGCACCGTCTCAGAGGTTGATCCTTTTGCGCAAAAAGTGCTCGCGAGCACGGACGTCGCCGGCAACGTCGATGCGATTGCGTACGATCCCGTGGAGCACCGGATATACGCCGATGAGGATGACGGCACGCGTCTGTTCGTCATTGATTCTCAGACCATGAAGCTAGTAGGGACGGTGACGCTTCCTGGTCACAAACCCGAATATCTCGCGATCGATCCGCAGACCCACAAAATCTATCAAAACATTGCGAACCTCAGCGAATTTGTTGTGATCGATCCAAAAAGCCTTACCGTCGTGCAGACGGTCAAGACACCCGGCATTGCGAACAATCACCCGCTCCAGCTCGATACCGATTTGCGTCACATCTACGTTGGCGGTCGGCGCGACGCAAAGAGCGGCATCCTCCAAACGTACGATACAGATGGCAACCTATTAGACCAAACCAATTATTCCGGTCGCTTCGATCAGTGCGACGTCGATTCTCATGCGCACAACTTGTATTGCGCAGGGGACGGCGGGATCACGGTCTTTCATGATTCCGGTAAGGCGACGACGATCGTGGCTCGCCACCCCACGGCTGACGATGTTCACACCGTGGGCGTGGATACAAAAACCGGCTGGTTCTGGACCGTATGGGCGGCGAAAGCGGGCGACTTTATCCAAGGGTTTGTTTTAAAGTAAAAAAGCCCGTAGCAACGGACCATGTAGCAACGGACCTTTAGGTCCGTTTCCTGGATCGCGGATGCGCCGGCATCCACCGCTCCGCCCAGCCAGCGAGAGCGCGCATTGTCCCGTCCAGTTCTTTTCCCGCCTCAGTTAGGGTGTAGCCGACACGCACGGGTGGTCCGCAATCAACGTCGCGCCTGACGATGCCAGTCTCCTCAAGCTCACGCAGCCTCTCAGCGAGTAGCCGGTCAGAAATACCCGTTACCTGCTCGGCAATTTCATTGAACCGGCGCTTGCCCGACAGAAGCGAGCGGATGATAGCTCCGGTCCAGCGTTTCCCGACGAGCTCTACCGCCCGATGGAACCGCGGGCAAAAACCGCTCAAAGGGACGCCGTTACTGCCCTTTCTCTCTTTGGCAACTTGCTTCATGGGTACATCCTTGACAAGGCTTCACGAGTCATGCTAATCTTTCCTTTGTAAGTTACTAAAAGTAAGTAACTTGTTGAAAGTAGGCAGAAAGGTACCACATGGCAATTTTGGTTCTCATCGCCCGTATCATCTTGGGTCTTGGTATCGCCGCCCACGGAGCCCAAAAGCTCTTCGGTTGGTTTGGCGGTTACGGCATCAAGGGAACCGGCGGTTTCTTTGAATCGGTCGGATTCCGCCCCGGCATTTTCTTCGCTGCAAGCGCAGGTTTGGGCGAGCTTGTCGGCGGCGTGCTGACGCTGCTCGGGCTTGGAGGGCCTATCGGACCGGCGATAATCATCATGGTTATGCTCGTCGCGATCCTCGCCGTCCACTGGGGTCACGGGTTCTTCGTGAGCAAGAACGGCTCTGAGCTCCCTCTCCTGTACATCAGCGGCGCGCTGCTCCTCATGTTCGCGGGACTAAGCGTGTACTCAATCGATTCGCTGCTCGGCCTGAGCGCAATATGGCCTGCGAATCTGACGTGGATAGCTTTGGGTGTCGCAGTGCTGTTGGCGCTTGGCAACATCTTGGTGCGGCGCCCCGCTCCACAGCAACAACAGCCGGCCGCGTAATAAGGCGCAATATCACATGAAGCGACGCGTGCTTGGAAACAGCGGGCCCGAGGTATCCGCGCTCGGGCTCGGCTGTATGGGAATGTCTGAATTCTACGGACCGACGGACGATGCCGAGTCAATCAATACGATCCATCGCGCGTTTGAACTCGGATGCAATTTCCTCGACACGGCCGACATGTACGGGCCATTCAAAAACGAACAGCTCGTCGGGCGTGCTGTCGAAGGAAATCGCGACAAATATTTCATCGCGACCAAGTTTGGCAACCAGCGCGGAGAAGACGGCAGTTTTCTTGGTGTCAACGGCCGCCCGGAATACGTGCGCAAGGCGTGCGATGGCTCGTTGCGCCGCTTGGCCACAAGCCACATTGACCTGTACTATCAGCACCGCGTCGACAAAACGGTTCCCATTGAAGAAACGGTCGGCGCCATGGCGCAGCTCGTGCGTGAAGGCAAGGTACGCTATATTGGCCTCAGCGAGGCGTCGGTGACCACGCTGCGGCGCGCAAATGCCGTGCACCGAATTACCGCACTTCAGACCGAGTACTCGCTCTTCACCAGAGACGTCGAGATCGAGATTCTGCCCGCGTGCCGGGAGCTTGGTATCGGTTTCGTCGCGTATAGTCCTTTGGGCCGTGGCTTGCTGACTGGAGCCATCCCCAGTCGCGAGCAGTTGTCCAAAGATGACATCCGGCTCACGCGCCAACCTCGCTTCGATCAACAAAACCTCGACCGCAACCTCAAGGCAGTGCAACTGCTCCGAGGTATCGCGCGTGAGAAGAACATTACGCCGGCACAACTTGCGCTCGCCTGGGTGCTGCATCAAGGGCAGGACATCGTGCCGATACCCGGGACCAAACATAGAACGCGCCTCGAAGAGAACTGCGCTGCAGTCGACATCGACCTGACGGCCGACGATCTCGCGCGCATCGATGCAGTCGCATCACCCGGCGCGTTCGCCGGGGCCCGGTACCCCGACATGAGCACGGTGAATGTGTAGATCTTCCCAGCGGAAGGTATACATATATAACAATGAGCGCTCGTTCGAGTAAGAAACAATCCGCTACAAAGATCGGCGGCAAGACTCTCGCGCTTACCAACCTCGATAAAGTCCTGTGGCCGGCGGACGGCTACACCAAGGGCGATCTCATCACGTATTATCGCTCGGTGGCAAAATGGATTCTTCCGTACCTCAAAGACAGGCCGCTGAGTCTTGAACGGTATCCCAACGGAATCAATAAGCCGGGCTTTTTCGAGAAGAACGCTCCACAAAGCACCCCGCAATGGGTTCGCACGATCTCGCTCAGTGCCGGCGGAAAGCGCGAACAGGTCCGTTATATCCTGTGCAACGATGAAGCGACACTCGCGTACGTCTCTAATTTGGGTTCAGTTGCGCTTCATGTGTGGATGTCGCGCGTAGGCTCACTGGACAAGCCGGATTTTATTCTCTTCGATCTGGATCGCGGCGAACGCTGTTCGCTCAAGACGTTGGCTACCGTCGCCTTAGCGCTGGCGGGCGAGCTTCGCACCGAAGGCATGCGCCCGGTCGTAAAAACGACCGGGGGTTCCGGGCTGCACGTCTTCGTCTGGTTGCGCGGTGGATACACATATGACCGCGCGCGCGATTTCTCGCGCGAGATCGCACTGCGCATGCAGGAGAAACATCCGAAGCTCGTCACGCTCGAACGATTAATTGCCAAACGCCCGCGCGACATGGTCTACATGGACTGGGCCCAGGTTGGTCGCGGCAAGACAGTCGTCATGCCATTTGTTGTTCGTCCTCGTGCAAAAGCACCCGTCTCAATGCCGCTCACGTGGGCGGAAGTGTCGCGCATGTCGCGGTCGAGCGAACTCGAGCCCTCCCGATATTTTGCGCGATGGAATCTCGGCAACGTACCGGCTATGTTACGGCGAAGCGGCGATCCCTGGAAGGGGAAAGCACGCTAGCAGCAAGGAGCACCATGGAACGCTGGAGCGAGCACGAGAAGCTGGAAAAGGACCCATTCGCGAACGAGCGCACCTGCGCACATGAGGTGTGTGCCTGTGTCATTCGCAAAGATGCACCATCAGATTTTTGCAGCGAGTACTGCAGCGACGAGGGCGCTGGCAGCGGCGAAGGCCAGTGCCAGTGCGGTCACATTCCCTGTGCGTGATGCTGCTAACTGAACCTGCCTTAGTGAGCTGCCGGCAAGTGGGTGGACGTTGCTGTCGGCAGCGGTGTCACGGTTGGCATTGGTGAGGGGCTTGCAGACGACGACGCGGTCGGGAATGGCGACGGTGAGGTCAATGGCGCGGGTGACCCCGAGCGCAACGGCAATCCGACACCGTTAGTCAACGCGAGCAGCGCGAGGACGACAGGGAAGACCAACGACGCGACGACTCTGGGGCTGTTGAGCAATATCGACCTCCTGTCTTACGTCGCTCGAACTGGCTGTTGCGAGAACAGCTTAATCATCTCGCGGTTAAACGCAGGGATGTCGGCAGGCTTGCGGCTCGTAACAAGGTTCCCATCCACGACAACCTCCTGGTCGACCCACTCCGCGCCGGCATTGCGCAGATCATCTTGGATGCTCTCGTAGCTCGTTAGTTTTCGTCCTTGCGCGATTCCCGCCGACACAAGCTCCCAAGGCGCGTGACAAATTGCGGCGATCGGTTTATTCTCTTTGTCGAAGACCTGGATGAAACGGATCACGCGCGGATCGCGCCGCATGCTATCGGCGTTGAGCGTGCCTCCAGGAAGCTGTAAGGCGTCGTAATCGTTCGGATTGACTTCATCAATACCGTGATCGACGCTGATCATAGCGCCCTTGTCGTGATGACGGAACCCTTGGATCGGCATATGTTTGAGGTTGATAACTTCAACCCGAGCGCCCGCGTCTTTGAGCGCTTTCACAGGTTCTGTGAGCTCAACTTCCTCCACGCCATCAGTGGCGAGTACGGCCACCTTCATATTGTGCAGTTCGTCCATGAGTTCTACTCCTCACACAGAAATAAACGGCCACGCCGAGGTTATTCCCGCTTGTGGCGCGGTCAATCCGTGTGGGCCAACGGCTGGTCGACTACTCCCTTAGTAAGCCGGCGGTGCGTAGACGTTGAATGTTCGTGCGACCTTGTCTGACATATTGCCGAATCGATGCGCGACCCCGCGAGGCACAACCACGACATCGCCAGGCTTGAGGATTGCGCGGTCTTCGCCGATTTCGGCGACAAGCTCTCCCTCGATAACAAGCAGCGTCTGCTCGCTTTCCGGGTGCTCATTTTCTTTCTTGCCGCTCCATTGGCCCGGTTGCAGTATCATCGTCGCAATTTGACTTTCCTCATGCGTTTCGAGAACCGAAAAGAATTCGTGTTGCTTGAATGCGTTATGCTTTTTCATGGCCTTATATTAATCACTCACTAAGAATATACACGGTTGCGGGACCCGTCGTGCCCGAGCTGCCTCTTGAGTTGAATACCCGAAACGTGCCGCCTAAATCACCGACGATGAAGGTTATCGTCCGACACGATCACCTCAAACGATGCAGGACTGACGAAAGCCGGCTCAAGCACACTAGGAACAATTTTTAAATTCGGGAACACGCCGCTTCCTGGTTTGCTAGCTTCAATGAGGGCCGTTCGCAGCGCACATGTCACTCGAAGCCTGGAGTACCGTAGCATCCATCGGCACCTTTGTCGTCATCAGCTGCGCCATACGCGATCGAGCAACCAAATCGCAGCACTCACCGCGATGCAAGAAACGCTTGGATCCGAAAGGTTCACACGCTATCGCAGTTTTATTGCGGAGCAAGTACCGAAACTCATCGCCGATCCAGTTGGAAGGAGCAAGTTGGGGGAACCGTTATTCCTGTCGAAGTCGACGCCGTGCGCGCGGTTGGAAACTTCTTTGAACTCATGGGGTCATTCGTAAAGCTCGACATCATCGACCGAGCGCTCCTCTTAGACCTTTGGGACGGCGTCGTGTTCAGGACCTGGAAACAGCTCGAACCCGTGGTCATGATACGACGTTCAGTTTCCTATCCTGGGACGTGGGTCAATTTCGAATACTTGGCTGTCATCTGCGAGGAGTCGGCTTCGAAAGAACCAGGCGGGAAATATCCGCCGGGCATGCGCCGGATGACGATCGACGAGCGGTCATCGGCAGCAGTAGCGGCCTTGGCTCAAGATCGATCTGGCGAGCCCAGCAACTGAGTCATCAACTTGATAACAAGCCAACGAGGATCTAAAGGGTGAGAAATTTTTTCCTCGGTGCTATCGCGGTGGTCATTGCGGCGACCTTCAACGAAGGTATCAAAATTTATGGTGGTAGCTGCATTGTTTGCCACGGTGCGGCTGACGGTCGCCCCTCTACGGTCGGTTTCGGACTTTATCAAAGGGTCCCGCTGCTCGGTAGACATGGCGTTGAGGATGATCCGGTAGGCCAAACCTATTGGAAAGTTCGGACGGGATTCGCCTTACCGGGATGCCGGCGTTCGCCAATACCTTGAGCGACGCGCAAATTTGGCAAGTCGCGCTTTTCCTCAAGCCACATGGACAAGTTACCGCCAGCTCCCGAAGTAAAATGGAAGGCGCTAAAAAATCCAGCGGCTCTAGTGCCGTTAAACAAGCTCCCTCCTCAAATGCGACGTGCTATCTCCTCTAACTAGGACATTGTTCGAATTCAAGAAAAAGAAAGTGACGGTCAGCTACAGCCTCCCGCCGCTGCGCTCCTATGCGCATAAAGAACTTTGCGGGGGCCTGAACTTCCCGTATGGACAGACCACGTCGGGGGTTGCAAGTCTACTATCCATCTCATTCTGATGCCATGGAAGCTGGTAATCTTTAGAGGCATGGTGCTGCGTTCTGCAAGGCTACAGGGCCAACCCTAGCTGGCAAATAACATGAATCGGCGATGGAACAGCAGCCAACAGCCGTTCCAAGTGTCGTAGCCGAGCAAGTATTTCAAGAGGCCGCTGCACACGTCGTAAAAGCCCTGTCGGACGGTCAGGCTTCAAACCGAATTGTCCAAGAGTTTGTGAACCGAGGCTGGCCTCCTGAGCAAGCTGCTGACCTTGTCGCGTCGGTTGAATTGAGGGTTCGAGAGGCCCGAGCCAAAGGCTACAAGCGTAGGATGCTCAACGGTATCCTGTGGGTTCTTGGCGGTATCTTTGTAACCGCATGGACGTACGTCTTTGCATACGAAGGAAAATACTTTGTCGCTTATGGCTTTGTCATCTACGGAATTTTCGACTTTTTCAGCGGCCTCATCGGGTGGTTAAAGTACCGAACAAAGAGCTAGTTAGCGTTCCATCAATATGCCGCATTCGTCGGATAATAATAAGAAAGACGATCAACAAACCGATGCTTACGACGAGAAATGCAATGTGTCTACGGCGGACGCAGCGACTAGTGAAGAGGTCGCCCATGTTCTGTTCCCACGGTTCAAGGTCTAGGCGAAGACCGTACCTAACGACTTCTCGAAGGCGGTAGCAGATATGTCTCGCAGGTTTATGCCTTGGGTAGTCATCCTGGCATTAGGTATTGGAGCCGTTGCTAACAACCACGCGGTCGCGGAGGGCAATTCCCCGTGCCTTCCAGGAACGGTCGAGAAGTTGAAGCAACATGACTTTGGAGGCGTCGTCGTCGACTGCACGGAGGCCATCCGTCAGCATCCCGATTCTGGGAAAGCCTATGCTCTAAGAGGACGCGCGCACTATTTCTTGCAGCAATACGAAGAAGCGCTGGGCGATCTCAACCATGCGATCACGTTGTCTCCGCAGAGCGCATATGCTTATATGTCGCGCTGCATGACTTATAAGGAGCTAAACAAGTTCGATTTGGCGCTTAATGATTGCGCGCAGGCTCTCTCTCTGGCTCCGGATTACTACGAGACATATTTCGCGCGCGGTGATGTGTATCTCAAGCAGGGCGATTACCAAAAAGCCATCGCTGACTTCAACGTGTATCTTGAACGTTTTCCCAATGATCCGGATTCGCATTTTAATAGAGGCCTCTCATACGCAGGAGTAGGCGACTGTAAAGCAGCGATTCAAGACTTTAGCGAGGAGTTGCGGTTGCAAGGGGACGAGCCTGATGCACTTTACCAGCGCGGAAAATGCGAAGCTCAATTGGGCGACACCAGCGCCGCGAAATCGGACCTCGTCACAGCAGCCGTGCTGTACAAGAAACAGCAAAATACAGAGGGAGTCGATCGGGTCACGAAACTTCTTCTCTCGTTGGGTGCTAACGGCGCTTAGCTCACGCCGATGATGCCGGATGTGCTCCAATTAGCATGTACGCACCCTTCGATCCTAAGGCCTGACGCGCTTCTTCGGGGGAATTGAAAATCAAAGTGGCTGGTTTAGGCACCGTTGAATAACTCAAGTAGCGGCTAAGAACGTTGGCTGACAGGCTTCATAGTGTTAACCGCAAGAACTCCGCGCGGCCATACACGCTTTCGTCCCCGAAATATCGCTTGATTCAAAAGCGAGAAAACCGAAGGTCGCCTACATCTTACCGATACGGCGCTCCGCTGATAAGGTCTGTTCGTTAGGGAATTGCGGGGGATGGATTTGAACCACCGACCTTCGGGTTATGCGTACTACTTCGGCTTTCGCCGCTCTGTCGCGAGACGACAGATTCGTAGTCTGGACTTTCCCTTCACCCGCTTTTCAGACGGGTGCCTGCCATCAAGTCTCTACACCTTCCCCATCAGAAATTCCGAGAATTCTGAAGGGCTTGGCTCGGGATTACCCTGCTAACGGCTTCCCCGACTTTGACAGGCGTTCCCACAAGAATCTCTTCTTGTAGAGCCCACGGCGCGATCAAGTCCCAGGCGTCACGATAAGCAGATGACCGAGGTCTTCGTTGACGCCTCTCAGCTTCGACCATATGGATTTCACTGCCAAAACTGATGAACACACCTATGGGGTAGACATAGAAAATGCTCTTCTGTTGAAGATACACTAATGCGAAGTCGAAGTCCGACGCTGTATACTCCTCACGAATCATGGCGCGTCGATTCGTTTTGGTTCGTCTATTATCGACGACGTAGTTCTGGCTCGGAGTATCAAACCACGCACATTTGACTTGCGCTTTTACGAATCGGCCAGCGACATCGAACACCAAGTCGTAAGGGAGACAGTCTCCAATCGGTCGGAGAACACTCCATCCGCGCTTTAGTGCTTCGAGTATTGCGGCCTGTTCGGCTATGTCACCTCGTTGTTTTGTGTGCATCCTGATCGCGTTGTATTGAGCCCGACGAGCTACCGGACTGCTCCACCCCGCGTTCCGTAGGTTAGCCGAGTTGTCGCAACGTACCTCCACCAGTACAATGCGTGCTTCGACATTTTCCATCGTAGCGTTTGACGAAGCTGCGGATGAAGTTGGTGTCGCTGTCCAATCCAAGTTTCTTGCAGTTGGATCGGATGTGCCCTGGGCTACGGGCGGCGTCGGAGCAGTCGCAACCCAAGCGTGGGCGAACACTACGTATGGACCACGAGGTCTGAGCTTACTCGAAGCGGGTCACGATCCTGCGACAGTGATCGAGACGCTCACAGCAAGCGACGAGCAGCGCGATCAACGTCAAGTCGGTATCGTTGACTGCAAAGGTCGATCGGCGACGTTTACCGGCGTGCGCTGCATGGATTGGGCAGGCGGTGTCGCGGAACCGAGCTTCGCAGCCCAGGGCAACATTCTCGCAGGTCCATCGGTTGTGGACGAGATGGCGGAGACGTTTAAGAGGACGAGGGGATGCTTAGCAGATCGGCTCATAGCCTCTTTGCGCGCGGGGCAGGCGGCGGGCGGTGATCGGCGCGGCAAACAAAGTGCGGCTTTGTACGTGGCCAAACCCAATGGCGGGTACGGCGGCTTTAACGATCGCTACATCGACCTTCGAGTCGACGACCATCCTGAACCGATCGACGAGTTAGCTCGCATCCTCGAGCTTCACAAGTTATACTTTTTCAAACCGGCGCTCGAAGATATCCTCACAATCGACACTGCACTCGGTGCAGAAATCTGCGAGATGCTGCGCAAGACCGGAAGATCACTGCCCGGCGCTAAGTTCGATGATATCGCGCAACGTGTGCTTGTGGAGTTTATGCACACCGAAAATATCGAGGACCGCGTCCGCTCCGACGGCACGATCGATCGTCAGACGCTTGGATATCTACGCTCCTACCAACGCCGTTGAGCGACCGTATCTGGCTGCGGGGCTTGCCCAAAGCCGAACTGCACGTTCATCTCGAGGGAACCACGACGCCTGAAGCCTACGCGCGCATCGCACGACGCAACGGCCTTGAAGTTCCGTCAGATCCCTCATCGCTGTTCCATTGTGACAATTTCGAATCGTTTCTTGAGGCTTTTCTCCAAGTTGTCAAAGTGTTTCGAAGGCCGGAAGATTTTGCGGAAATTACGGCCAGCTACCTCGAGCAAAGTGCGCTCGAGGGTGTCCGCCACGTTGAGTTTTTTTTCTCGCCTGCAACATTTCGGCATTTCTTCAAGGATATGGATCTCGAAAGCATTGTCGCTGCAGTTTACCAAGAATGCGCCCGAGCACGCGCGACCCACGGAATCTCGAGCTTACTCATCTTCGATATGGTTCGTAACCTTGGTGAAGACGCCGCCTTCGCCGATATCGACTTAGCCCTCGCATGCGAGCGCTATGGCGTCGTGGGCGTTGGCCTTGGCGGCGACGAGCGCAAGTTTCCGGCCCGCGACTTCCACCAAGCGTTTGAGCGAGCCGAGCGGATGGGCCTACGCAGAACGGTGCATGCGGGCGAAGCTGACGGCCGGCACAGCATCGTTGACGCAGTGGAATTGCTGCACGCCGAGCGGATCGGTCACGCAGTTGCCGCTGCTGGAGAAGAAGACGTGTTACAATTGTTGCGCGCTCGTGGCGTCGCGGTCGACGCCTGTCCGACGAGCAACAGGGTGACGGGCGCATGGGGCGGGCGGGGCGTGCACCCGTTAGGCGAGTTCCTGAGAGCCGGTGTGTCTGTCACCCTCAGCAGCGATGACCCGTCATTTTTTGGCGCGACGCTGCTCGACGAGTATGAGCGCGCAGCTCAGCACGGTCTTGGACGAACCGAGACCATCCAACTTGCGCGCAACAGCTTCCAATCGTCATTCGCATCCGGCAAAGAAAAACGCGCCTGGCTCAACGAGCTCGACGCGTATCTAGCAACGTCGCAGGTGCGCGACCTGAAGCGGTCCGACCTCTAGGCTTACGCGGGCGGACCTGGGATCACGTGGTACCCTGCAATTTTCCCATCAGCGTCCAGTCGCAGCTTGATCGTGAGGTCGCCATGGTCAAACTTTGCATCGAATGTATAACGGTGTGTCGGGATATCTGTTCCCGTTTCCGTAAGGCCTTGGTAGTTGCCCATGCGGTGCATAAGGTCGGAGACCGCGCCGAGGCTGGCCCGAGTGACCTGCTGAGCCGCTTCGCTATCCATATTTGCCGTAACACCGCCCATATCGTTATTGTAGACGGCCTTTGTTACTTGGTCCGCCAGCTTCTGTTCATTGCCGGCGCTACCGCCGCAACCGGCAATTCCGAGAGTGGCTACGAGCAGCGTCGAGAGCAAGAACTTGTTCATGTTGAATGCGGCCCTTTCGTGATGAGGCTGGCATGCGGGCAGCGCTATTGTCGGTAACGCTGCCATCTTGCCAGCTGTATTGGGAGCGATTTTTTAGAGCAGTCCCCAGCCGTACGATACGATCTGTGCTGAGTGAGCGGCTACCGCTGGAGCAACCTTCTTAGGAGCGGGAGCGGGTGCTGGCGCAGCAGCTACCGTCTGCGTTTGAACGCCCATTTGCGCGAGTTGCGTTTGCAGTTGACCGATCGCGGTTTTCTGCTGGTTGATCATCTGGTCTTTTACCGCAACCTCTTTTTTGAGCTCGCTCGTTACCGCAAGCTGATTATCGTAAGCTCGAACTTCCGCTTTGTAAGCAGCCCGTGCATCATCGCGTTGCGACGCCAAAGCCGCTTGCGCTTGTGCGTCCTGAGCGTACTTTTGGTGGACCTTCTTGTTGTGATTGATGATGATCAGGGTTGCCGCCGCCGCGCCTACTCCTAGCAAAATATTACGTGTGCTGGCTGCACCGTCAGCAAGAGCCCGGGGTGCCGGCGTCAGCGACACCAAAATCGCCGCGATCACAGACACCGCTATTAAACTTTTGATCTTCATGGAATTGCGTGATTACCTCCGCGTAAATATCAACGCTTCACTTATCGCCCATGTTTCGCTTGGTTAACCCAGAAGCTAGCTATCGTCCCGTAACGTGACCCAGCTCATCAAAGCGCAACCGTTAGACCCTTGCTGCATATGGCTTCTGAATTTTTAGGTCGACAATGCTGGGTGAGGCTAAGTCTCGAATAAGGTGAGCCTAAATTGGTTGACGAAAGGGGCTCCTTGTGACGAACTCCGCCCTGAAGTTTCCGCCTTCGCTTGCTCCGCACGAACCAGAAGTCAGCCCGAACGTCGAGATGTACCTTAAATCGGTCGTGCGTCTTTACGACGGCGAAGAGCCCGTTTCAACCTCGGCGATCGCGCAAGAGCTCGCGATTTCGCCTGCCTCTGTTTCCTCGATGTTGAAGAAGCTTGACGCGGACGGTTATGTCGTCCATGAAGGTCGTCACGGTGTCGTTCCGACGCCGGAGGGCGCGCGCATCGGCGCAGTGACGCTGCGGCGACAGCGCCTCGCTGAGCGGCTGCTCGTCGATCACCTCGGGTTGTCGTGGGAGATTGCCGGCATCGAGGCGTGCCGGCTGGAGCACGCGATCTCGCCCGCGGTTGAAGCACATTTGGCCAAGTTCCTTGACGAGCCGCAGACGTGTCCGCACGGGCACCCGATTCCGCGCGCCGATGGGACCCTGTGGCAACACGAGGGCGCAATCGACCTCATCGATTTGCCGCTGGAAGTCCGCGCTGTCGTCCTCGAGGTGAAGCACGATATCCCAGAACTGCTCAAGTTCCTCGGAGAGATTGAGCTACGGCCCGGCGCAGAACTTGTTATCAAGCACAGGGAGCCCGCGGCCGGGCTTCTCACCATCAATCTGGACGGTCGCGAGCATACTATCAGCGCGCAGCTCGCCGGCGATATCATCGTACGCAAAGTGCAGGCCGCTGCACAGGCAAGAAGCCGCCATATCAAATGAAGAAACGCACGCGCTCTATGCTGGCGGCACTGGCATTTGTGCTCATCACGTGTGTGATGGGCTCGACGGCGCGTGCCGACGGTGCGTTTGCGGCGTCTCGCCCGGCCGCCGACTACGAGCAGTTCCGAGCCGCTGCGGAGGCTGCCGCTGCGCGCGATTTTGATGCGCTGCCAAGCCTGCCTCGGGTGACCGGCGGCAAAGTCAAGACGTTTTACATCTTCGCGGAAGCAAAGCCATGGGAAGTTGCGCCTGGCATTGTGCGACAAGCGTGGACGTACAACGGCACGGTGCCCGGCCCCACCATTCACGTGCGGCAAGGAGATCGCGTGCGGGTTATTCTCGTGAACGATCTGCACGAACCCACGACTATTCACTGGCATGGACTTACGGTCGATCCAGACATGGACGGCGTTCCGGGCATGAGCCAAAATGCCGTGCAACCGGGGCAAACGTTCTCCTACGAATTCACGGCAAGCGATCCGGGCACGTATATCTACCACACGCACTACGACGACCTCAATCAACTTGATCTCGGCCTCTATGGCGCGGTGGTTGTCGACGATGCAAGGCCAGTCGAGCACTACGACCGCGACTACCTCATGTTGATTTCATCGTGGCGCATTGCATCCGATACGGAGAACTATTTCAGCATCAACGGCAAGAGCTACCCGCTCACCAAACCCTACATTGTGAAAAGCGGAGACCGTGTCCGCATCCGCGAGATCGACATCAGCGGAACTGAGTTCCACACGATGCACCTGCATGGCCACCGTTTTCAAGTTGTTGCCATTGATGGGCAGCCCGTGCGCCCGCAGAACCGTCAATCGATGGTCACGCTTGCGCTCGGTCCGGGTGAGACTCGCGACATTGCCTTCCGTGCTAATGCAAAGCCAGGAACTTGGATGGTGCACTGCCACGTGCTCGATCACCTGATGAACGGTCCGGTCGGCCCCGGCGGCTTGATGACATCAGTGCAATACGAGAATGCTCGCGACCGCACCGGTCTGACCGCTGCTGCAAACGTCATGAAAATGGGAACGGGCGGTGACGCGCCATCCGGCTTCCCGCCGATGAACCAAACAACCGTGTACATTCTCGGTGCGATCGCGGGACTGACGATTTTCTTTGGGTTGCCGTTTGCGGCACTCAAGAAAATTTCAAAGCGGGGCATAGCGTTGATGAACGCCATTGCGATCGGGGTGCTGTTTTTCTTGCTCTTCGACATTCTCAGACAGGCGGGCGAGCCGATCCAAGACGCGCTGCACAGAATGCAGCTCGGAGCGCCGCGAATCGAATTTTGGGGATTGCTCGGGATCTACTTGGGGGGTTTCGGTGTTGGGCTCTTGAGCCTGGTCTTTTTCTCGCGCTCGTTCTTGGCGAAGTCACCCTTGGGAATCGTCAGTCCCATGAGTCTTGCGACGATGATCGCGGCCGGCATCGGTCTTCACAACTTTAGTGAGGGTCTTGCCATCGGCCAGTCGGCTGCGACCGGGGCAATTCAGCTCGCGCTGCTGCTCATCATCGGCTTTGGTTTGCACAACATGACTGAAGGCTTCGGCATCGCGGCGCCGCTCGCCGGATCGGGCGCCGGCGGCGCGGGCTCTATCGTTCGGCTTGGTCTCATCGGTGGCGCGCCGACATTTCTGGGAACGGTCACCGGCTATCACTTTGTGTCGCCGGCCCTCTCAGTGTTATTCTTAACGCTTGCCGCAGGCGCAATTATCTACGTCATTAGTGAGATGACGAACGTCGGCGCAAAAATCGGTTTCAAGACGCTCGCCACGGTGGGAGTGTTTATCGGATTTGCAATTGGTCTGGGGACCGATCTGATCTTGACCGCTGCGGGAGCCTAGTGAGACCTTCTAGGCCGGACGCGGTAAGTTTTTTTTTATTCCTCGGACTTGCTTGACTTGGCGGCTTCGGCTAGATTCTTCACAACGGTTGCGTCGGCGAGGGTCGTCGTATCACCCAGCGGCCGCTCTTCCATGACGTCGCGTAACAGTCGCCGCATGATCTTGCCGGAGCGTGTTTTTGGCAGTTCGGGCGTGAACGTGATGTACTTGGGACGCGCAAAGGCCCCGATTTTCAATGCAACGTGCTTGCGCAACTCATCCGCGTCGCCGGTGGATCCGACGCCGCCGCCCTTGAGCGTGACAAACGCGGCGATCGCTTCGCCTGTAATTTCATCTTTTTTGGAAACGACCGCCGCTTCGGCAACCCGAGGGTGATCGACGAAGGCGCTCTCGACCTCGGTCGTCGAGATGCGATGACCGGATACATTCATCACGTCGTCGACGCGGCCGAGCAGCCAATAGTAGCCGTCGTTATCGCGTTTGCAGCCGTCTGCCGGGAAGTAGTAGCCTCGTTTGGCAAACTTGCTCCAATACGTTTGGAGGTAGCGATCGTGTGCTTTCCATAGCGTTCGCAGCATCGCGGGCCACGGTTTTGTGATGACGATGTAGCCACCGCCGCCGAGCGGCACGGAGTTACCCTCGTTGTCGACAACGTCCGCAAACACGCCAGGATAGGGAAAGGTCGCAGAACCAGGTTTTGCCGCCGTGATCCCTGGCAGCGGTGAGATGAGGATCATGCCCGTTTCCGTCTGCCACCACGTGTCGACAACCGGACAGCGTCCGCCGCCTATATGCTCGCGGTACCACATCCAGGCTTCCGGGTTGATCGGCTCGCCCACCGAACCGAGCAGCCGTATCGAAGAGAGATCGTGTCGCGCAGGATACTCCGGCCCCCATTTCATGAACGTGCGGATTGCCGTGGGTGCCGTGTAGCAGATCGTGATCTTATATTTCGCGACCAGGGCCCAGAAGCGGTCCTTGTCGGGAAAGTCCGGCGTGCCCTCATAAATGACGCTCGTCGTCCGGTTGGCAAGCGGCGCGTACACGATATACGAATGCCCGGTCACCCAACCGATGTCGGCCGTACACCAATACACATCGCTGTCGCGCTTAATGTCGAAAATGTTGAAATGCGTTGAGGTGACGCCCGTGAGATACCCGCCGGTCGTATGCACGATGCCCTTGGGCTTCGCCGTCGTGCCGCTCGAATACAAAATGTAGAGCACGTCCTCGGCGTCCATGCGTTCCGGCTCGCACGTGTCGGGCTGCCGGTCGACCATCTCATGATACCAAACGTCGCGCTGCGGTTCCCAATGAACCGGATCGCCGATGCGGCGAACTACGAGCACCTTCTCCACGCAGGTTGCACCCGCGAGCGCATCGTCGGCGATATTCTTGAGCAAAATCTTGCCGCCGCGCCGCCAGCCTTGATCCTGCGTGATGAGCACCTTGCATTCGCCGTCGAGCATACGGTCGCGCAAACTTTCGGCGGAAAACCCGCCGAAGACCACGGAGTGAATCGCGCCTATGCGCGCGCAGGCCAGCAGCGCCGCCGGCAACTGCGGGACCATGCCCATGTAGATCGCGACGCGATCGCCGCGTCGCACTCCGAGCTCTTTGAGCGCATTTGCTAGGCGGCACGTCTCGCGCAGCAACTCTTCGTAGCTAATCTGCCGCGCATCACCAGGCTCGCCTTCCCAGAAGTAGGCGACCTGCTTTCCATGGCCGGATCCGACGTGACGATCCAGGCAATTGTAACTGGCATTGAGCTTGCCGCCGTCAAACCACCGCGCGAGCTTAGCTTTGTCATCCCAATGCAAGGTCTTGCGCCAACGCTCGAACCAGTCGAGACGCTCGGCTTCGCCTTCCCAGAATTTCTCAAAATCTGCCGCCGCTTGCTTGTAAACGTCGGGATCGCGCACGTTGGCTTGTCGTGCGAAGGCCTCGAGCGGCGGGAACGTACGGTTCTCGTCGAACAGCGCCTCGATGGCCTGCTTGGTTTCGATCGCATGCTCGTGTTGATCCGGCATTGTCACCGCTTCCATGGCGAGCGTAGTTCGCGCGGGTCATTCGCTGCAGCGGGCCGAATTCTTGCGGCGCAATTCTTGCGGCACAATTCTTGCGGCATAAGGATGGGTGGAGCAATGGCAACACGAGTAGGCAGCGCTCCGAAAATGAGCGACAGCAAAGATCTCCTGGTCGGCAAAACAGCCGTCATCACCGGTGCTGGGCGCGGCATCGGTAAGGCAATTGCAACGGCCTTTGCACACGCTGGTGCCTGCAGCGTCTTCGTCGTCCGCGAACGGGCGACGGGCGAAAAGCTGGCACGCGAGGTCAAAGATCAGGGATTCAAAGCAGATTTTGCGGTTGCTGACGTCACTGATTCGGCCCAGATTTCCATGCTCGTCCTCGACATTACGCAGCGCTATCCAGTTGTCGACGTCCTCGTCAACAACGCCGGCATTTTTCTCGACGGGGATCGCGCAATGCGGCCATCAGAGATCGACCCGCTGGTCCTTCAGAAGACGCTCGACATCAATCTCTTCGGCCCGGTCCGCGTCTGCAATGCGTTCGCGCCGAATATCGCCAAAGGCGGGCGCATCATCAACGTTTCGTCCACCATGGGTCAATTCGCGGGCGCGGCGGATGGACGCGGTCCCGCCTATTCCATCAGCAAGGCGGCGCTCAACATGTACACGCAGCTCCTTGCCGCCGATCTGCGCGAGCGCTCGATCATGGTCGATTCATTTCATCCCGGATGGGTTAAGACCGATATGGGTGGCCCTCAAGCAAGAGTCGAACCGCAAGACGCTGCCCGTACCGCGTTGTTTCTCGCCAGCCGGCCGCTTTCAGACAAGACCGGGCTGTTCTGGCGCGATTGCGAAGTCATCGATTGGTGAAAATATCGCGCCTTCTCAGCTCACTTTAAGATTCACACAAGGCCTCCCCACGACCTCAAAGGAAACTGCATGAGATGCGAAGCGTCGCGATCTTCTTAATAACTGTATTATTGAGCGGCATCGTCCTGCCGGCCCAGCCAGCAGCTGCAATGTCCACTGCCAAAGAAATTGCTTTGGGCCAGAGCATTAACCAGCAAATCGACGACGAGAACGTCATTATTGCCGATCCATTTCTCACCAGCTGGGTGAACTCCATCGGCACAAAGCTCGCGGCGAATCGGTACCGTCAAGATATCACCTACCGCTTCGAAGTTCTCGACACAGACGAGATCAACGCCTTTGCGCTGCCGGGCGGCTACATGCATGCGGATATGGGGCTGCTCAACTTCGTGGGATCCGACGATGAGCTGGCCGCCGTGCTCGGGCACGAAATGGGTCACGTCGAACGCCGCCACGTCGTCACGCTCCAGCAGAAAAATAACATTCTCGGCATCCTCATCGGCGTGCTCTCAATCTTGTCGCCCATCGCCGCCGCTCTCGGTGGTTACGGCGGCGACCTCGTGGCCTATAAGTTATCGCGTCAGGACGAGCTGCAAGCCGACCAATATGGCCTTTTGCTCATGAGCCGCGCGGGCTACGACCCGCAATCGAACATCGACTTAATGTCGCATCTGGATAAGTTTGAATCGAGCGATCCCACAAGTCATGCCGATAAAGCGCTGCTTGACCATCCGCCGCCGAAGGATCGCATCGCTCATCTTATGGGATATCCGGAACTCGATAACCCATCCGCCGAACAGACAATCGCCAACGCGATTCACGACGAGCAAGAAGGCCGATATGCCTACTCGCGTGCGCGCTTGCAGCTCGCTCTCAAGAAGTCTCCTGGCAACAAGATTGCCTTGTCGCATCTCGGCCAGGTCGAGGTTGCATTGCGAGAGTCGGGTCTGCCTGGAACCCTGCACGAACGATCGGTCGCATATACGCAGACCCTCGATGCTTTTAGCATGGGCGACATCGCAACCAAGCTCGCCAAGGCACAAGCAATTGCCGCGGATGGCGCTCGCATCGCCGGCGAGCGCGCAAAATCCTCACTGCTGGATCTGCAATCGTTGTTCAATGCGCTCAACGAGCAGACCCACTCTCTCCCCAATCTCGGAACGCCGAAGAAGAAGGGAAACAACCTGAGCAATGCCGTCGAGGGTCTCAACCACTTGACGCGCGACATTAACGGCGTGCTCGGCAACTGTTCTGACGTTTTCAGCAGTGGGCCGGGGCTGGCCCATGACAATCTTGGACCTTTCAAAGACATGGCGGACGCGATTAGCAGCGGACCCCCAAGTGAAAAAACGCGTGCAATTTTACCGTTTTATCCCGCGCTATCCGCGAGCTTGTCCGAGGGCGCCGATCAGTTCGTCAACGGCGTCGACGATGCGCGCGCGTCAATCTCGATGGCGAGTGATAACGTCCACCTGCTGTCAAACTTCTTCGCAGCTCTCAACGCGCTTGACACGACAAGCGGCGACATCTCGGCCAAGGACATGCCCAAAGTGCAATCTGCGCTTGATGCGGCGAATGCAGCATGGGATGCCGCGTACGCCATGTCGCAGCGCGCCGCCGATCTGACCTATGGCGCGCAAACGCGCACGCTGTCGGCGAACATTACACTGCTTGACTTGTATTCATCGCGCGAGCGTTATCAGGCGTATCGCCGCGCCATGCAGTTCCGTTTTCCAGGCACGCCCCTGCCGGAATACCAAACGGTGCTGCAGTCGGGGATCACGCCCGGCGAACTAGGCTGCGATGCGTGGCTTGGCTTTGAAACGAAGGAGCCGATGACGAAGCTGATGCGCATCGAGCACGATGGCGGTCTTTCGTGCGCCGACCTCGCATTGCAGCGCGGCCTCATGACTGAATCAATGGAGATTTCCGAAGGTCTTCTTTACGAAGACTACGTCGAGGTTCCGGAAAAGGTATAGCTATTTCGCGGCAGCCTCTGCGGCGCGGTCGACGATGCCGGGGTTCTCTCTGCGTTGCGCAGCCAGTCCCATGAGCAATGCAACGAAAGCAAATAAACTCGAAGTTGCCCCAGCCCACGCCGGCCCATAGCGTCCCAAGAGACCGGTCGAGAGCGGGGGCATCGTCACGCCCGAGAGGTTGTCGAGCGCAGAACTGACACCCAGGATTGTGCCGCGCTGATTTTCGGGGGCGCCGGCGGCCAATATTGACGAGAGGGCGGGTCGCGCAATCGCCATGCCGATGCCAAAGAGCAAGAATGTGGGCAGCATTGTCCAGATGCTGTGAATCAAGGGCACGAGCAAAAAGCCGCATAGTGCAAGTGCAATGCCGATGTTCGAGCTGCGCCTGTCTCCCAGCAAATCAATGAGGCGTGGCCCTGGTCCGAGCTGAAGAATGACGCTGAGCACTCCAAAAGACGCGAAGAAAAAGCTCGTATTCGTTGCGGTAAAACCGAGCGCAGCCTGCATGAGCAGCGCGAAGACTCCGAACCAAGCGTAGAGCGCGAGCGAGAAGGCCCACATTTGCAGCAAAATGGGTCCAACTCGAGGGTCCACGAGCGACGCACGGATGTGGCCAAACGTGGCGACTTGGCTTCCTTGCGGGTTACGAGACTCGGGCAGCATCACGATCGTAACGATAAGCGTGATGAACTGGAGCGTCGCGGCCGCTAAGAAGGGTGCGGAAAAGCCGAAACGATCGAAAAGCACGCCGCCGAGCAGCGGACCGAAGACGATCCCTGCGGAAAATGCGGCACCTACGTATGAAAAGGCGCGCCCGCGCTGCCGAGGCTCGACAAGATCGGCCACGTACGCTTGCGTGACGCTCAAGTTGCCTCCTGACACACCTTCAACGATGCGAGCGAAGAAGACCATGCCGATGGTATGCGCGAACGCGAGCATGAACCAGCCGATGGTCGCGCCGATCTGGCTGACGATCAATACGCGCTTGCGTCCAATGCGATCGCTGATGTTGCCCCAGAGTGGACCGGCAATGAACTGGCACGCGGCAAATGTCGAAAAGAGCAAGCCGACGACGATATCGGAAGCGCCAAAGCTTTTCACGAAGTAGGGCAAGATCGGCAACAAAATGCTGAAGCCGAGGATGTCGATAAACGTGACGCCGAGGATGGGGAGGATGCGCGCGATCATGAGCGGTCATATGAGTTGGCAGTGCTTGCGTCACACACCTTGCCGATAATCCCGTTGACCCGAGTCACAGCTGCCGTCAACGCGACGGCTACCTCATAGCAAGTGTAACGCAGATATCTTCGGTCGGTCTTATAGGCAGTCAACGTCACCGACATCATTTCTATCTAACAGCTGAGGCAATAACTACAACATGTGGAGTGCAATCATCTCAGGCGCGGCAACGATAGCGGCCGTGCTTTACATCCAGGGTCCAATCGTCGCTCTCGTCCTCACCGCGGTCAGCTCGCTCGCGCTATTGGTCGTCCTTCGCGCCACGGAACATAAGATATCTGTTGAAAAAACGAGTCCACGCCCGCTCGAGGTGATCGACGGAAACAACGAAGTCGACCGCCTCTTCCCGCCCCTCAACCAACAGGCTTCCTAGACCGGAAAACAATATCAGGCGCGAACGGGTGGCTCGTTGCAGCCGCCCGTTTTTCTATGTCTAAGCGGGGAAGAAGAGTTGGACTTTGCGCATGGAACAAGCCTCATCGTCGTGCTCACACTTACTTCATTTCGCTAACGCTTGAATCTCCGCTCGGCCGTTGCACGACCCGTCTTCTTAGCGCTAAGCGTTCTGATACTGAGTATCCGCGCAGCGTCTGCCATGGACTCGGGCGCACCCACCACCACCATCGGGCTTACATTGCCGGGCATGACGCATCGCACGGTCGTCGTTGACGCCGAAACGCTCTTTCATACGCTGAATGCAGATTTTTTCGCGCAAGACGACAACACGATCTACGTCCAGACCGGCGATATTCCGGCGATGTGGCTGCGCGATTCGTCGGTGCAGGTACTGCCCTATGTACGCTTTGCCGCAACCTACCCCGCGCTCGGAGCCGTGGCTCGCGGCGTCATTCAGCGAAATGCCAAGAACATTCTCACGTCGCCCTATGCCAATGCTTTCACTGCGGGCTACCGATTGTGGGAAGAGAAGTGGGAAGTTGACTCGCTTGCGTTTCCCGTCCAGCTCGCTTCCGTGTACTGGAGCGCAACCCACGACCATTCGATGTACACGGTGCGGCTTCACTGGGCGTACATCCATATCGTCGAGACCTACGAATGCGAACAGCGGCACGCAACCTGCTCGGGGTATCGCTCGCGATTTCTTCCCAACCACGGCGCCGGCGCCGATTTCGCCTATACGGGAATGATCTGGGGCGCATTTCGCCCCTCAGACGATCCGGTACGCTATCCTTATAACATTCCGCAGCAGCTCTTTGCCGCGACGATGCTTGAGAGCCTGGCACATCAAGCAGAGGAAGGATACGGTGATGATCGCTTGGCCAATCGGGCTCGTGAACTCGCGGCGGCGATTCGTTTTGGCATCGAACGCTACGGCGAGATCTACGACTTCCGCTATGGATGGATGTTCGCGTTTGAAGTCGATGGCCGTGGGAATTCGCTGTTGATGGACGACGCGAACCTGCCCGATCTGCTCGCGCTGCCGGCCATGCGTCTCATTGCTCATTACGATCCGCTGTACACCAATACGCGGCGCTTTTCGGTGTCGCGCGACAACCCATACTACTATCGCGGCCGCTACGGCGCGGGCTTGGGCAGTCCCCACACGCCGACAGGCTGGGTATGGCCGCTAGGCATTATTAGCCAAGCGCTGACGTCGTCGACGGGGGGAGAGGTCGCCGAAAGCATCGAGGAAATTCGCGCGCTCGACGGACAACGTGGCTTGCTCTACGAGAGCGTTGACCCAGACCGTCCTTGGCATTACACGCGAGGTGAATTCGGCTGGGCAAATGCAGCCTACGCGGAACTCATATTCCGCTGCGTTGCCGGGCTCGAGCCGCCGGTGCCGCCGAGCCAGCCGCTGCCAACCCTGTTGCCCTCAGACTACACGCCGCCGCGAGTCACTACCGACTTCCAATCATGGGATGCAGCCGCAACCATCTATCAAGCCCTCGGACAAATCTGTCGTTTGCGTTCGTACTGCTCGCAGTAGTCGGCGTTTTGCTGCGATGGGCCGCGGGTACATCTCCCACGACATGAGCCAAAAGAACCCGGGTTCGCGGGCGGACGTATCGCCCGCGAGCGAGCTTGGCGTGCGTGAAGCTGCTCTGCAGAAGGAACGCAGCGGCCTCAAGCGATTCTTCAAGATCCTCGGCCCCGGCCTGATTGTCGGAGCATCGGATGATGACCCCTCCGGCATCGGCACGTACGCAGTTGCCGGAGCTTCGCTCGGTTACTCGACGCTGTGGACGATGATCGTCCTCTTGCCGATGATGGCGGCCGTGCAGTTTATTTGCTCGCGTATCGGGCTCGTCACGGGCAAAGGTCTCGGGGCGCTCCTGCGCACGCAGTTTCCCAGCTTCATTGCGTACCCCGCTGTCATTGCACTCGTTATCGCGAATAGTATCAATGCCGGTGCAGACATCGGCGCGATCGGTGCGGCGCTTAACCTGCTCGTACCGGTTCCGATCGTCGCCCTCATCGTTCCCGTCGCCGCACTGCTGCTGGTGCTGCAGATTTGGGGTTCGTACCGCACCATAGCAACGGTCTTCAAGTGGTTGACCCTTGCGTTGTTTGCGTACATTGGAGCAGCGTTTTTTGCGCACCCCAATTTTCGCGAGGTCCTGCGCAGCACGTTCGTGCCGCATCTGAGTCTCGATCCAAATTACCTGACGACACTCGTCGCAATCATCGGAACGACCATTTCTCCGTATATGTTCTTTTGGCAGGCGACGCAGGAAGTTGAGGAAGATATCTCGCTGGGGCGGAAATATCTTTCGCAGCGCAAGGGCACGACGGACGCCGAGCTGACGTATGCAGCGTGGGACGTTGGCATCGGCATGTTTTTCTCACAAGTCGTGGCGTACTTCATCATATTGGCGACGGCAGCCACGCTTTTCAAAGCAGGCCACACCAACATCGCGACCGCCGCTGACGCGGCGAGAGCGTTGGAGCCCCTCGCGGGTCGGTGGGCGGCGCTGCTGTTAGCGTTCGGACTCATCGGCGCAGGGTTTCTTGCAGTGCCGATCCTTACTGGATCGTCAGCGTACGCGATGTCTGAGGCATTTGGCTGGAAGTTTGGATTCGACAAACATCCGGGACGTGCACCGCAATTTTACGGAGTCATCGCGTTATCGACAATCGTCGGCATCGAACTGAATTTTGTCGGCATCAGTCCAATTCAAGCGCTGTATTGGACCGCCGTTATCAACGGCTGTTTGGCCCCGCTCCTGCTCGTGCTCATCATGCTCGTTTCAGGAAACCGAAAAGTTATGGGAGAGCGCGTGCATACGCCGCTCCTGGGATTCTTGGGCTGGCTGACCACGGCTGCGATGCTTCTCGCAGTCATTGTCACCATTCTGACGGCGCATAAAGGGTAGTCGCTCGGCATGCATGGTCGATCTTGTGTCGACCAAGGTCTCAGCTTGCGGAGGGCGGCGCTGGTTCGAGGAGCGACTGGCGAATCTTTCTGATCGCTCGGCGCTGTAGCCTGGAGATATTCATTTGCGACACATTCAAACGCCGTGCGATCTCCGTCTGCGGCACTTCCTCGTAGAACCGTAAGTAAATGACGAGGCGCTCTTTGGCGTCGAGCACCTCGCACGCCCGCTTGAGACTTGCGGCATTCTCAAATAGTTCCATGTCGGCATCTGTAATTCCGATTCTCTCCGCCAGGTTGGTCGGCTTCGATTGCTTTTCTGAGCTCGCAAGCTCAGCGTCCAACGAGAGCGCGGAATACGCGTGACCCAGTTCTTGCGCTTCAAGCACTTTTTCGCTGCTCACGCCGAGCTTCGAAGCTATGTCGTCGACCGTCGCGGACCGTCCGAGTTCCATGGACAATGTTTCCGCTGCCCGTGTGACGGCTAAATTAAGATCTTGCAAGCGCCGCGGCACGTGCAGCGCCCAGCCCTTGTCGCGAAAGTGGCGCTTGATTTCGCCGACGATTGTGGGCAGTGCAAAGGTGATAAACTCAAAGCCCCGTGCGGGCTCGAATCGATCGATCGCCTTGAGTAGACCCAGCATGCCGACTTGAAAGAGGTCCTCAAGGGGCTCTCCGCGGTAGGCAAAGCGCAGCGCAAGATAGCGGACGACGCCTGCATACGCAAGCGTTAACTCTTCTCGAATTTCAGGCGACCGGCTCGAGGCAAACTCCACGAGCAGCCGGCGCGTTCGCTCCCGGTCAAATGAGTACTCGGCGCTCGCGTGCCTGCTCATGTGAGTAAAGTTAGGCGATGCCCCTGCGAATTCGCAGGATCAAACCTTCACTTGGCTTCGCAATGTACTCAACCTCGTCGGCGAGACCTCGAATGAGGAACAACCCATCAACGAAGGTGCGGTAGGTCGATCCTTCGCGGTCCTTGGGCGGGCTGGTTATGGTGGGAAAGTTAGGATCATGAACTTCTACTGTCAGCGATGCGGTGTCAGCTGTAAACGAGATGCGGAGGCGCCCGCCGGGCTGACCGTGCTGAATGCAGTATGACACCGCTTCTGCAACGATGATTTTCATATCCTCGATCGCATCGTACGCCATGCCCGCTCGGTAGGCGATGCCCGCGGCTGCAAGGCGAGCCACCCCGACCCACGCAGGATGTTTCGGCAGCTCGAGCCCAACCGGATCCCACAGACCCTGCTCGGTGTTCGCTCTCACGGAAGACTCCAGTCGGCCGGACGTGTGTTTATTCACCGGTTCGAGCTTTTACGCCGTCGCTTGGGTGCGGGAGGCATTTTCGCGCCCGCTTCTCGCGCCTCAGATAACCCGATCGCTATGGCCTGTTGCCGGCTCGTAACCTTTTTCCCCGATCGGCCTGAACGAAGCTTGCCCTGCTTCATCTCGCGCATCGCGCGCTCGACCTTTTGGCCGGCCTTGGGCGAGTACTTGCGCCCTCCGCGTTTTACTCGAGATGTTGCTCGTCGCGGTTTGGTTGCCATCGCATATTACCTCCAGGCGTCATCAAACACTCACTGGGTTGCCTACCTTATGTACCCAGCTTTGTGTGAAACGTACCAGCCACCCGAATCAGTCTTTGACGACTTGAGCCCACAGCGCTGTCACGAGAAACGTCGGAACCCACTGCCCGAAAAACAGCGATTCATGTTTTCTCCCGCTGACGAGCATGCCGAATGACAGAAACGCTGCGGTGCCGGCAGCCGCGATGAAAAACGAGCGCCAGACCGCGTTCGCCGATCGATGGGCGCCGACGGCGTGTTCGACGGTCTCTGATGTATCTCGCACTTTCCGTGCGATCTTGGACTTGTCAGCTTTTTTGGCCATGCCCTCAGCAGTGTCGGCAACGTTGTCTGCCAGCTCATTCCATTGATTGACTGCTTCCATTTTCTCCCTCCATCATGGGCGTGCGATCGTTTCAGATTATACCCCTGAAGCACGCAGGCGAATCGACTCAGCGGCGGGTGAAGGCGGAATTAAGACCGGCGACCGCTAGTGGAATTCCCGGTTTAGTGATACGCTGCTTTTGGGTATCAAAAGTCGGGCGAGTTTGCGAACTCGCATGGTCGTCCCGAGGCACTCGAATTACGATAAAGCTGCAGCCCAGAGCACGACCCTGGATAGTCGCCGCATTCTTCCTTCTCATGGCAGGGGTGGCATTGATTGACTACGCCCTACCGACTGTCGCATTGCGTCCGCTCTCCTTTATTCTGGTTATCGCAATCAGCACAGTCGCGGGCTACCGGGTCGGCCTCATATCTGCCATCGTGGCCGCGCTGCTTTTTACTACAAGTGAGACGGCGTCCCGCTTCGCATTTACGCAACAAGGCTTCGTATGGAACACGTTTATTATTGGCGCCACCCTGATCGTTGCCGTCTTGTTGGTAGAGGTCGTTCGCAAAGGAAGCGTGGCTGAAAAAGCAGCGCTCACTGGTCTCGCAAACGCACAAGCAGAGCTCGAAGGTATAAAACAATCGCGAGAAGCGCAAGCTGCTCTTCGGCGCGCCGAGCAGCGTTACACTGCCGTTGGCGAATCGCTGCCGTTTGGAACCTGGGAGGTAAGCCCAGACGGCCGCCGGCTCTTGCACATAAGCGATAGTTACTGCGAGCTCTTTGGCATGACCCGCGAGGAACTCAATAGCGGCGGCTGGGCTACGAGAGTGCCTGCCGATGATGCGAAGCGGTTCTTGGAGCTTTGGGAGAATCGTGAGGATTCTGACATCTTCGAGGGAGAGTACCGGGTACTCGGAGCGGATGGCAACACCTACTGGATCCTCGCGCGGGGTCTGCGCTTGAAAAGCAGTGAGGGCGAGACAACGGGCTGGGCGGGATTTAGCCTGGACATCACAGAGCGCAAACGCACCGAGCAACGGCTTGCGCTGTTGTCGGATCTCGGCCGGGTGCTTTCGCTGTCGCTCGAGCCCATTGCGACGATCGAACGCGCGGCGCAGGTCGTGGTACCCAGGTTTGCGGACTGGTTTGCCGTCGATCTCGTCGGCGGTGACCAGAAAATCGAGCGCGCATTTATCATGCACTATGACGACTCACTGACAAACGCTGCGCGGGACCTTTCAAACGCTGATCAACAAGCACCTTACGGTCCAATGTCCGTGAGCGTCATCGCCAAAAAAGAGGCCCAGCTGATTGAAACCGTGCCGAGAAGAGCGCCGAACGGCAATGCAGCCGGCCACGACGCGGTCATCGATGCTTTCCACCCATCCTCGCTCATCGCGGTGCCGCTGGTCGCGCGCGCCCATACGCTTGGGGCACTGACGCTCGCGACCAGTGGATCAACGCGACACTTCACAACAGAGGACATGGACTTTGCAACCATCATTGCGCGGCGCGTGGCACTCGCATTCGACAACGCTCTGTTATACGAACGCGAGCGCCGGGTGGCTGATATTTTCCAACGTGCATCGCTGCCGACGATGCTGCCAAAGATTCCGGGTATTGCCATCGACGCGCATTATGAGTCCGGCGCAAAGGAGGCGGAAGTAGGCGGCGATTGGTATGATGCTTTTCAGCTCGCCGATGGCCGCCTGGGCCTCTCGATCGGCGACGTGGCTGGCAAGGGTCTGCAGGCGGCGTCGATCATGAGCACGGTTCGATTGCTCATTCGCGCAACCGCGCTCGAGGAGCTGACGCCATCGCGGGTCCTCGCCCGCGCCAACCAGCTGCTGCTCAATGACAGGCCTGCCATGGTCACAGCTTTATTTGGCATTGTCGATCCGGAAGAACTGACGTTCACGTGCTCGATTGCAGGTCACCCACCGCCGCTTGTGGTGAGCCCAGAGGGTGAGATATCGACTGGGGTGCCCGTGGCGCCGCCGCTGGGCATTGCGACCGATGCGGTCTTCCCGGAACAATCCCTCATGCTGCCGCTGGGATCTCTGCTGGTGTTGTACACTGACGGGCTCATCGAAGCCAAGCGGGGCAATCTTAATCCTGAGGAAACTTTTGCGAAAGTCTTGCAAAGCGTCGCTGGCATGCATGAGGTAAATCCGGCCGAAGCAATCGCTGCCCGACTGATCGACACGCCGCCCTCCGACGACGTTGCAATCCTTACCGTCCGGGCAGCAGCCAGGCCCTTGCTTGAATTAGATATAACCTTGCCTGCCCAGCCGAACAATGGGCGCATTTTTCGCCAGGCACTGCGCCGTTTTTATCTGGCCGCCGGCTTGAGCGAAGACAAAATTTCGCTCCTCCAGGTGGCAATAGGTGAGGCAATAACAAACTCGATCCAACACGCCTACGGCGTCCGAGCTGGAGCGGTGCGCGTGCGGGGACGGGTCGAGTCTGGCAACCTCGTCATCGAGATTTCCGATACGGGGCGCTGGCGCGCCGAACACGAAGACGGCGGCGGATACGGACTGCAGATTCTCAAGGGCATCGTGCCAGACGTGGCCATTAGCGCTGGGGAGAATGGAACCGTAGTACGTCTAACACAACCTATAGGGAGAGTGATAACGTGACGAACCAAGCTGAGTTCATTACAAGCTCGGTCGACAGCGTGTGTGTTGTCGCGATCCATGGAGAAGTGGATATCTCAAACGTCGAGGGCCTCAAGCAATGCCTCGAAAAGGCAGGCGAGGAGCGAGGTCCCGGCCTCGTCGTCGACCTGACCCGGGCAACCTATTTCGACAGCCGCACGATCGCGTTGCTGGCCGACTTCGCCACAAAGATGCGAGTGCACCGACAGCGTGTCGCTCTCGTTGCGCCCGCCGACGGCTTCGCTGCGCGAATCTTGCAAATAGCCGGCTTGCCGCTTATCGTGCCTGCGTTCCAGTCCGCGGCCGACGCCCTCAATTCAGTCAAGCAGCCCACCGGCGCATGAGTCTTCACCGGGGGCTGCTGACCGCGGAGCCGATCGATCGACTTTAGCTGCTGTACTTCAGGTCGATCGTTTTGCTCTCATTGGTTGTCGGAGCGACTGAGGTTATTCTGACGGCCACATTACCACCGGGTACCGTTGTTATATTGACAGATTGGGCAAAGTGTCCGGTGCTGTCGGCTTTGAGATCCGCCACATACGTTCCCGACGTCACCGGGAAGATGCCGCCGATGAGCGCTGTCGGGATAGCAACGACGTGCACGGATGAGTTCGGCAGCGTTGTTCCCGTCAAGGTGAACGAATTGCCGACTGCAGATCCGTTCAGCGGACGAATGTTCGTAATGTAGTTGAGCGTCACACTGGTGCCGGACGTGAACGACCAGCTTTGATCAAACGTCGTGCCGTCGTTGGCGGTGCCGGTGACTCGTACTGAATGGCGCTCAGGCGTTAACGGGTACGGCGGCGAGAACAGGAAATCCGTACTCGAGATGTCCGTCGTGCTTGAGACGTCGCGACCATCGAGCGTGATGTGAACTGAGTTAGGATTCACGGCCGCGCTGAACGTTCCCGATACGACGGGAGCCTTCGCCGCCACCACCGCGTCGGCTGCAGGCGCGAGATTGAGCAGGTGGACACCCTGCGTCTGCGTCCCACCATTTGAGGTGATGGTGACCGTACTGGTATTGTCATTCCAATTAACGCTCGCGCCGAGCGATTCCGAAATGAAACGAATCGGCACGAGCGTGCGCGATCCCACGATAAATGGCGCAACGTCCATGGTATGGGTTTGTCCGTTTACCGTTGCTGAAGTCGATCCGATGTGGAGCTGGATGGCGCGCCCGTTCCCCGTTGCATTGATGACGCCGTTGTCGTAGACGACACTTGCCCCGAGATGTTCGAACACACCACGCAGCGGCACGAAGACGCGACCGGAGCGCTCGATGGGCGGTTGATCGAATTGAATCGTTTGTCCGTTGACAACGACCGAGATGCCAGCGGCGAGCGACGCCGACCCGCCAAGTGCGAGCGCTACGACAAGCGCAAACACACCGAGGCTGCCGAGAGCTCGCTTGGAAATACGCTGCATCCAAAGAGTGCCACGCGTTTCCATGTTTACGTTACTCCGTTCAGGCAGTAGCCCTACTGCCGGTAATCAAGTTCCAGACAAGTGCAACCAGCGCAACGACGAGCAGCAGATGGATCAGGCTGCCGCCGAAGTGCATGGCAAAACCAACGAGCCAAAGCACGAAGAGTATAACGATGATCGTCCAGAGCAAGTTAGCCATCTTCATGACCCCCTTTCACTGTCTGAAATATTTTCCCCAAAATCGTTTCGTCAAACACAGTTTGGCCGCGCGCGGCCAGGGAAAACGCAATTAACATGATGGAAATGCCGGGATGAAACAGCTGACATTTGCGGTGCCGAACTCGGTGTCCGAAGTTCTCTACGAAATAGAGGACCTGCGCCAGATCGGGAAGCTCAGCGAACTGAGCTGCCGGCTCCTCCAGATGTTTTATGTGACCGGTTGGGACGACGGCTTCATTCAGTTCAGCCGGCGAGATTTATGTGTGGCGCTTGGAGCACCCAAGACGGAACTTGACAGGGCCATCGGTGAACTCGAAGCTCTGTGTCTTGTCATGTTCAGAATCGCCGACGACCACGAGGTCGCGGAAGTCGTCGCATTGTCAACGCCCGCGCTCAGCGGCACAGCAGAGATCTGCTGGTGGCAATATTATCGGGTAGAATTCGCCGACTTCTGGTTCGAGCTCAGCGACGACTCGCGCAACGACGCGTGAGCCGCCGGGGCGTTACCTTTTAGTTCTTCTCGCTTTTCCTTTCGATGAGGTTGGCGAATATTTCGCGGAACGATTGCCGCACGATGCCGGGCGTGTCGACGTCACCCTTGCGCAAGGAGGCGAAGAACGAACGAGCCTGATCGAGCGACACGTGGGGCGGCAGCATCGGCACGTCCGGGTCGGTCACGACTTCTATAACGTAGGGCCGATCGGCTGATAACGCAGCTTCAAAGGCTTCACCTAAAAGACCCCGGTTTTCGACGCGGGTGCCGCCGAAGCCAAGCGAGCGCGCATAGGCCGCATACTGGAAGTCCGGAATATCTTGCGACGCAGGGAACTTCGGGTTGCCTTCAAGCGCTCGCATTTCCCAGGTCACCATATTCAAGTCGCGGTTGTTGACGACAATCACGACGAATCGTGGGTCCTTCCACTCACGCCAGTACTTTGCGACCGTGATCAGCTCATTGATGCCGTTCATCTGCATCGCCCCATCGCCGGCAACGGCAAAAACGGCACGCAGCGGGAATGCAAATTTCGCAGCGATCGCGTACGGCATCGCCGATCCCATTGAGGCGAGCCTGCCCGAGAGCGAGAAACTCATGCCGCGGCGCATCTTGAGGTACCGTGCGAGCCACATTGTGCTCGAGCCAGCGTCGCCCGCGATAATGGCATAGTCGGGCAAGATGCGCGAGAGCTCGGCGAATACAAGCTCCGGGTTCACAAATTCGCTTGGGGCATTGGCTCGAGCATCGAGCAGCTTCCACCACTCGGCTATCCAGCCTTCAATCTTCGTCCGCCATCCGCGCTCGGTTTTATAGGTAAGCCTCGGCAGCAGCGCTCGCAGCGTTGCTGCGCTGTCGCCGACTAAATTGAGTTCGGTCGGATATCGCAGGCCCAGCATCTGTGGATCGATGTCGATCTGAACGGCTCTTGCTTTCCCTTCCTTTGGCAAGAATTCTGCGTAAGGAAATGAGGTGCCGACCATGAGCAGCGTGTCGCAGTGCGACATCATGTCCGCCGTTGCCGCGGTTCCCAAGAGCCCGATAGAGCCTGTAACGTACGGAAGATCGTCGGGCAACACCGCCTTGCCGAGGAGCGCCTTGGCAACGCCGGCGCCGAGGGCATCGGCGACCGCCATGAGCTCTTCTGACGCGCCAAGTGTGCCTGCGCCCGCGAGGATCGCGACGCGTTCGCCGTCGTTGAGGATTTCAGCCGCTCGTTGCAGATCGTCGTCGCGAGGGGCAACGACCGGCCGCGCTACGCCAACTGACGAGTGAACGGTATCATGCGCGTGGGCCGGAACCGGAGTTGCGGGCAGATCCGCAACGTCGTGCGGTACGATGACGCAGGTGACGGTCCGTTGAGAGATGGCGATCCGAAACGCCCGGTCGACAGTGTGGCGAACCGCTTCTGGAGTGGTAACCATCTGGACGTAACTGCCGGCAACATCCTTAAAGAGTGAGAGCAGATCGACTTCTTGCTGGTAGCTGCCGCCCATGACGCTCCGGGCAGACTGACCCACGATGGCGACGACGGGTTGATGGTCGAGTTTCGCGTCGTAGAGCCCGTTGAGGAGGTGAATCGCGCCAGGCCCGGAGGTAGCCATGCACACGCCCACCTCGCCTGTAAACTTTGCGTGTGCGCACGCCATGAATGCCGCCATCTCTTCGTGGCGCACTTGGATAAAGCGTGGAGCATTCTGAAGTCGCGCGAAGGCCCCCGTAATGCCGTTGATGCCGTCACCGGGGTAGGCGAAAACCCGGCGCACGCCCCAATCGCGCAGGCGCCCCATAACGAAATCGCTGACCAGCTGCTTCATCCGTCACTCAAGGACTTTCCCCGAAATTGCGGTTTTAAGCGGCCCGCGGTGTGGGAAGAACTCGCATAGCGTTCACCGGAACGCAAAGGAGACGAAACATGGTGCTTGCACAAACATATGTAGTGGCGTTCGACACGTCGCAGACGCAGCAGACGAACTCGAACAGCCAAACGCAAACCTATCCCACGCCGCTTGCCCAGTCAACGACAAGCTCCTCGACGTCCACGTCGACGACAACGACGACGTCGTCTTTGACGACAACAGAGTGGGCGCTCATCATCGGTGTCGTGCTGGTTGCAATCGCGCTCATCATCGGGTTAGCGATGCGGAATCGCGGAGACACTACTACCGTCGTTCGCTAGGAGAAATTCTATGAGAACCAGACGTACTGTCGAGAAAACGAAGAAAAATCTCAGAGATGCTTCGGACGAGCTCGCTCATCGCCTCAAAGCAGACACCGAGCGTGCAAAGCGCTCCGTCGCAGGTGGCGCAATGACGACGACGCAGAAGACGAAGTCTGCCTTGCGCGAAGCCGGACATCGCACTGCAGCCGGCGTCGACAAGACGAAGCGCAAACTGCGCGGGGTCTCATAGTCATGAGTATTCTTGCGTGGATCGTCATCGGCATCATCGCAGGCTTTCTCGCCAAATCGGTGGTCCCGGGCGAAGGGCCCGGTGGTTTGCTGGGTGACCTTGTCGTCGGTATTGTCGGCGCGTTGCTCGGCGGGTGGCTGTTCACCACGTTTGGCAGCGCAGGAGTGACCGGCTTCAACTTGTGGAGTTTGCTCGTCGCCTTTGTCGGTGGCGTCGTGCTCCTGTTGATCGTTCGCCTGTTCACTCGCCGGCCGGTGCCGTAACTTCGAGTCCGTGACCCGTGGAGCGGTCGGCCTTGTGTCGACCGCACGCAACCAAGCGCTGGTTTTGCTTGCTCATCGGCGGGGCATAATACAATAAGGCTATGGGAGGTTGTATTAATGCGTAATTTTGTTCTTGTTGGCATGCTCTGCCTGAGCATGATAGGTGCCACGCTGGCTCTTTCAAGCGCTCCGGCGCATGCGGACGTCAACGTCTGGACTGGTACGGTCGTTCATGTTTCGACAACAAACATCAAAGTTCACAATCATGAGGGAGACCAGACACTAAGCTTCTTGCTCGTTCCTCACTTCAAACAGGTCTTCTCCGATGATGGGAAGACGACCGAACAGATGGCAAAGTTGAAGCCAGGCACTTGGGTCACGGTGTATTACGACCAGGACCTTTTGGGTGCGCGGCACGCCGACAAGATTGTCATTCTCAGGACCGGCGCAAAAATGGGGTCGTAAGACTTCATCGACTCCGAGCTTCAATAGAACTCTCGAGGGCGGCACTACGCATGCCGCCTTTTTCTTACACACGCGCTCCGATAAGACCGAGCTGCGTGCCCACCTTTTCGAAGGCTGCGAGAGCGCGGTCCAAGTGCGGGCGCTCGAGCGCCGCGCTCATCTGGACGCGGATCCGCGCCGTTCCTTCGGGCACGACCGGAAAGCCAAAGCCAGTGACGAAGACGCCCTCTTTGAGCAAGAGGTCGCTCATCTTCATCGCGAACGCGGTTTCTCCGACGATGATCGGTATGATTGCGCTCTCGCCGTCAAGCGGTTTGTATCCGATTGCTTTAAGCTTCTCGCGAAAGTAGCGGACGTTCTCACGCTGTTTCGCGAGCAGTTCGGGATGCGATTCGAGTTCTTCAATGGCAGCCAGCGCCGAAGAGGCGACGGTCGCGGGCAAAGCATTGGAGAAAAGCATCGTACGCGATTTTTGGATAAGCGTTTCGATGAGGTTCTTCGAAGCCGCGACAAAGCCGCCGGCTGCGCCGCCAAGCGCCTTGCCGAGCGTCCCCGTAATGACGTCGATCTGCCCGGTCAGTCCATAGAGTTCGATCGTTCCACGACCGGTGGGCCCCATGACCCCCGTGCCGTGGCTATCGTCGACGATGACGACCCCGTTGTATCGTTTGGCGAGCGCGACGATCTGCGGCAGCTTCGCGAGATCGCCCTCCATAGAGAAGACACCATCGCTGATGATGAACTTCGTCATGTTGGGCGGGAGAGAGGCGAGCTTGGCCTCCAAATCCGCCATGTCGGAATGCTTGTAGCGCAGCCGCTGCGATTGAGTGGCAAGCCTGCAGCCGTCGATAATCGATGCATGATTGAGCTCGTCGGAAACGATCGCCGTGCCCGCGACCGCGACGGTCGGAATAAGCCCCTCGTTGGCCGTCCAGCACGATACATACGTTAGGGCGGCAGGCGTGCCCAAAAATGAAGCTATCTTTTCCTCGATGCGCTGATGTATGTCGAACGTGCCGCAGATGAAACGAACGCTTGCCGTTCCCGCGCCGTATTTGCGCAGCCCCTCGATTCCTGCTTCCACAACGCGCGAGTTGTCCGCCAGGCCGAGATAGTTATTGCTCGAGAGGATGATCGTCTCGCCGGCCTCCTGCATGTTGACCTCGGCCGACATTGGCGTTGTAATGTGGCGCAGCGTCTTAAATGTCCCTGCTGCGCGCAACGCGTCGAGCTCGGACTTTAACTTATGATCGTAGGCTTGGTTCATGCGTCACCTGTGTTTACGTCAATCACCACTTTCACGGCTTTGCCGTCTTTGAGGAGTTCGAAAGCTTCGCCGTATCGCTCGAGCGGAAGCACGTGTGTGATGATCGGTTTGAGGTCGATGCGCCCTGCAGTGACCATGGCTTGCATCTGATACCAGGTCTCGAACATCTTGCGGCCGTTGATGCCTAACACGGTCAGGCCTTTGAAGATTATATTTTCCGCGAGGTTCATGCTCACGTTGTCGGAGGGCAACCCGAGCAGCGCGGCGCGCCCGCCGTTGCGCACCATGCTCAACCCTTGATTGATGGCTGCGCCGCTTCCGCTCATCTCCAGCAGAACGTCGGCTCCGTGGCCGCCAGTGATGGCATAAACCTTGTCGTGCAAGTCAGGCGTTCGGGCGTCGAACACCTCATCAGCGCCAAGTTTTTTTGCGAGGGCGAGCTTGTCAGGATTGATGTCGATTGCGATTACCCGCGCTGCTCCCGCGGCGCGTGCCACGGGAATGGCCATGAGTCCAATCGAGCCGACACCGGTGATCACCGCGCTCTTGGCGCTGACGCCCGCCGTCATGACGGTGTGCACTGCGTTGCCGAGGGGATCGAAAACCGCAGCCCACTCGTCCGGAACTGCGGGATCGAGTTTCCAAATGTTGTGTTCGGGAACCGCAACGTAGTCGGCGAAGGCACCATCGCGATCGATCCCAAGGATGCGAACGCGCTCGCAGATATATTCTTGGCCCGTGCGGCAGAGCAAACAGTGGCCGCACGAAATGTGGCTCTCCGCCGCAACGCGGTCGCCGACTTTGACGTTGCGCACTGCGTCTCCGACCGCTGCGACGGTTCCCATGAACTCGTGACCCACGATCACCGGCGGCACGATGCGGCTTTGGGACCACTTATCCCAATCCCAGATGTGGGCGTCGGTTCCGCAAATTCCGGCCTTCTTGACTTTCACCAAGACGTCAGTCGGACCGATACGAGGTAACTTCGCATGCGTGAGCGTGAGGCCCGGTCCCGCCTTTTCTTTCACCAAGGCACGCATCGTTGCGGGTAGTTTGTTTTCGTTTGCCACGGCCGGAACTGTTACGGACCAATGTAGCAACGGACCTTTTCCGTCCAACAATGTAGCAACTGACCTTTAGGTCCGTTCAACGCCCGTACGTTCACATAGGGCCCCGCGCAAGGCGCGCCCAACGAATCTGTGCATGCCACGGAAGAAAAAGCGCGCCTCACCCAAACGCCTCGCAGGACTCGCGAAGAAGATCGCAGTGCAGCGGCGCAGGACGTTGCGGCCGACGCTGCCTGTTAATACCCAAACGCGCGTGAGCGAGTCGCTCGTTGAGAAGAAGCGCAGGCTCGAAAAAAAGCGCCGCCAGCGCGGCGAATGGGAAAACATGTAGTAACGGACCTTTAGGTCGTTTTCGCTTGGCGCAGGGCATCCGTGATGCGGCCCGAATTGAGTCGAACACTCGTTCGACCGCTCGAGCAATGCTTGACTATAGATGAAGTCCTAGGCCGCCGTGGCCTTCTGGCGCGAATTCTTGCCGGCTATGAATATCGCCCGGCTCAGATTGCCATGGGCAAGATTGTCAACCGCGGCTTTCTCGAGCACGTGCATGTGATGGTAGAGGCCGGCACAGGCACGGGTAAATCGTTCGGCTACCTCGTTCCCGCCCTGCTGTCTGGTCAGCGCGTCGTTATATCCACGGCGACGCTTGCATTGCAAGAGCAATTGCTGACAAAAGATATTCCACAGCTGCAGAGCGCCCTCGCTTCGAACGCTCGAGTCGTTCAGCTCAAGGGCCGCAACAATTATCTGTGCCGCGACAAACTCGAGGAGCTGCGCGGAAAACTCGTCATTGCGCAGGGAGACGAGGACCGGTGGCTCTTCGCCTGGGCGGACCGGACGCAAACCGGAGACCGCGCCGAACTCGGCTTCATACCCTCCGACATACTGTGGCGCGAAGTCGACGCTGACGCCGATGATTGCCTCATGGATGCGTGCGAGTTTTTCGGACCAGAACGCTGTCATCAGATGCATGCACGCGAGGCCGCCCGTCACGCGGACATCGTTGTTGTCAATCACGCGCTTTTCTTTAGCGATCTCGCCGCGGGCGGTGGCATCATTCCGCCATACGACTACGCGGTTCTTGATGAAGCGCATCAGATAGAAGATTGGGCTACTGCGGCGTTTGCATCCAACATCTCACGCCCGAGCATCGGGCGATTGCAGCGGAAGCTGGCGCGCGCCTACATTGTCGACGAACTACTCAATGCAGCGTTGAGCCAAGCGGCAAACGAGTTCAGCGTTGCGCTGTCGGAAGAACAGGTCATACGCTATCCGTTTCACCAGAATGCGCACGCAGCCGAATTACTTGAGCCGCTACAGCGCGCGCTCTACCGCATGGAAAACTGGCTTGCCGAAAAGTGGGCCAAGGCTTCTCGTTATCCCAATGCTGACGACGAAACGCTCAAGCGCCGCCGCGACATGCTGCTGCGGCTCATCGTCGCGCATACGCAAACGATCGAGCGCCTCCGCCTCGGGAGCGAAGAATGGATTGCTTGGGTCGAACGCATCGGCGACCGGCGCGATGTGCACGCAGCACATTGCGCGCCGGCGTCAGTCAACGTCCTCTTGCGAGAACTGCTCTTCGATAAGACGCGAAGCGTCGTTATGACGTCGGCGACCATCTCGACGGGCGGCGACTTCACGTACTTGCGCAGACAGGCCGGGCTCGAGAATGCGGCGATCGACGAAGTTATCCTCGGCTCGCCGTTTGACTTTCGCAGCCAGGCGATGCTCTATCTGCCGCCCGAACGCCTCAATCCCAAGCGCCCGCATTTTGCGGCCGAGGCAGTGCCGGTCATCGCTCAGGTCTTGGAAGCAACCCAGGGCAGAGCGTTTGTGCTCTTTACGTCGCTTGCGGTGATGCACGCCGTGGGAACTGCGCTCGGCCCCGCGTTGGCCTTCCCCTATAGAATACAAGGTCAGCTGCCAAAGGGCATGCTCTTGCAATGGTTTCGCGAGCAGCCCAACGCAGTGCTTTTTGCCACCGCGTCATTCTGGGAAGGCGTCGACGTTATCGGCAGCGCGCTGTCGTGTGTGATCATCGACCGTTTGCCATTTCCACCGCCCGACGACCCCATCATTGCCGCGCGCTCAAAACAGCTTGCCGCTTCGGGTCACGACCCATTCGCCGCGCTTATGATTCCCGCTGCGATCACGAAGCTCAAGCAAGGCCTTGGGCGTCTTATCCGCACTTCTTCGGATAGAGGATTGATGTGCATCCTCGATGGGCGCTTAGAAACAATGTGGTACGGCCAAAGAATTCTCGAAGCGCTTCCGCCGGCGAGGCGCGTACATTCTCTGGACGCGGTGCGCGACTTCCTCAACTCAGGTGCCGTTGTGGAATGCACGCAGGTGTGAACACTTGGGCATGAGAGCGCGAGACGAAAGGATGAGTCGTACAGTGTTCGTCATGACCATTTTCGTGTACGCAAGGTAAGGCACCGGAATAAGCGCATCGGCTACGGCTTATACCGCTGACTCAAGACCAGAGTCACCTTGCCGGTCTTCTCAAGAGTTGCCCTTTGTGCAATCGTTAGCTGTTGAGTCTTGTGTCCGATTGAAACTGCCACCCACCCAGTTATCCTTGGGGCGAGTCGGAGAACCGCCTCTCCTCGGGCGTTTGTGGAAGCGCTAGGCCCCGGCCCTCCACAACCGGCGTCATAATACGAAGAGACCAGCGCATCAGTCACCGGCGAGCCATCACGAAGCTTGACGATCACATTCCAGTTTCTTTCGGGAGGATAGCGGAAGTTACGACGAAGAGTAATCGTTTTTTGCGGCCCAACAACGATCCAGAACTGCCACCAACGAGGCCTGTCTGGCTCAAAGTGCCCGATTTCGAGCGTAAGGGATTCCGGCGGAAGCCTCTGCGCCAGTTTCCCCCGGCTATCTGTCGTATACTCACCGATCAGAGGCCCTTGCTCCACTCCGCAATGATCGCCATTGCTAACATGAAGAAACAGATCGACCCGTTCCCGAATAACGGGTGCACCATTCAGGTTGATAAAGGTGATCGTGCGTTTTTCCGGCGCAGGCAAAACAAGCACGTCGGCCCTGCCGCCCGATGAAGTAAGAAGTTTTCCTACAGATTCAAGCGCCGCCGTGAAGTCCGAAAATAGAGTTTGATGGTTAAGCGTTTTTGTTGTGTATGAAAGCGATTCTGGCCCAACGTAAAAGATGATCACCCAGTTGTCGTGATTTGGATCGCTTGGGTGCACAAGTGCCGACGACAGGCTATCGTTTAAAGAAATCTTTGCACGACCGTCGACTATCGATCCAACCCGAAATCTTTCGCCGCCATTCCACGAGTAGCTCTGCAGCCAGATGTCCCCGGCGCGGACATGATTCGACTTATCACCGACAGCGATTGTTAATGTAGCGTTGACCGATCGCGTGTTGAGTGAGCCGGCATTGCAGGTCGACCAAGACAGCAACAATACCGACGTTGCTGCCGGGATAGCTACAACAACCTTGACGACCAGTTGCAGCGCGCGCATCTTTACGGCCAGCGCGAGAATTCTGCCAGGAACCCTTGCCATCCGCCAGACACCGTCAATACCGTACCCGTCACCCACGACGCCTCGTCACTTGCAAAATAGGCGACCGCGTCACCCACATCTTGCCAGCTTCCCGGCCGCATCGTCGGGTTGCGATAGTCGCGACGCTGCATAACTGCAGCGCGATCGGCATCTTTGTCGCGGATATCGCCGATGTTGATAGCGTTGCAAGTGATACCGTGCGGGCCTTCCTCGAGCGCAAGAGATCGCGTAAACGCGACAACGGCCGACTTTGCAGCAGCATACGCCGCTAAATGACGCCAGCCCATTGTCACGTCGCTGCCTATCATGCCGAACGCGATGACCCGACCGAAATGACGCTCGCGCATGAACGGCAGCGCGGCCTTCACGCAGTAGAAGACCGAGCTCATATTGCCGTCAATCATCTGCCGGTACTCATCGATGGTCGTGTTGTCAACGTCTTTGACAATCATCGGGCCGGCGCCGCAGACGAGCACGTCGACGCTGCCGAATGCGCGCTGCGCCGACGCGACAAGCGAAGCGGCCTGATTCGGATCGGATACATCGGCTGCAAAAGCTTCAATGCGCCCGCCCTCGGCGCGCACAGCGCGGACTGTCTCATCCGCATTGGTTCGCGGCGCGCGGTAGTTTGCAGCGATCGCATACCCACGCTTGGCAAGCGAAATGCACACGCCTCGCAAGAGGCCGCTTGCACTGCCGGTCACGAGCGCCGTGCGCTGCGGTGTCCGCGGCTTTTCCACCGATACTCCCCTTTGAAGACCTTAACAAGGGAGGGGCTGCCGATGTGGCGTAAAAGGCTATTAGCACTCTCAAGTGCCGATTGCTAATATGACAAAGAAACCGAAACCTGCTGCGCCCAAGTCTAACCCCAGGCAGAGCGAGCCTGAGCTTGACCGTCGGAAGACCTCCATCCTGGGAACGGTGGTCTACGAATACATTGCCACAGGTGAACCGGTCGGTTCAGCGACTCTGACCCAAAAATATAACCTTGGGATAAGCCCCGCTACAGTGCGTGCGGAGCTTGCAAGCTTAGACGACGAAGGCTATCTCGACCAGCCCCATACCTCAGCCGGACGAGTTCCGTCCGATCGCGGGTACCGTTATTACGTCGACCGCCTCATGCTGCCGGAAACGCTTGCACCCCAAGAACGCGAGCGCATTCGGGCCGAGGTTCGGCAAGCTAGCCACCAGCTCGACTCTGTGGTCGAGCACGCCTCGCACGTGCTCTCGAACCTCACGCGCAGCATCGCCTTTGCGATCGCTCCGCGGTTGAGCAGCCAAATCTTTCGGCACATCGAGCTCATCGGCATCGGCGAGCACGCCGTTCATATTGTGGTCGTTACCAACCTTGGTCTCGCAGCTCAGACGACGGTAGGAACGAGCCACGAAGTCACGACCGACGATCTAATGCGAGCGGCAAATAATTTCAATACAAACCTTCAAGGCAAGCAGCTTGCCGATATATCCATCGATGCGCTCAATGCCCTTGCACGCGAGACGCCGCTCCCGGACGATCTGCTGCATGCAATCGCCGTCATTCTCGCCGAGCATTCCGAAGCGGATGTTGAACGCCGGCTGTTCGCAGGCGGAGCGCATAACTTGCTCGACCAACAGGAATTTCGCGATCTGCGCAACTTGCGCGCGATTCTCGATTTGCTGGAAGAGCAGCGCACGCTCTATCGCCTGCTGCACGGCTCGCTCGAAGGAGACGGGGCGCGTATCAGCATTGGCCACGAGTTGCCCACCGCCGACATGAGCGAGTGCAGCGTCGTCACTATTCCGTACAAGGTTGGCGATCGCAACGCGGGCGCGGTTGGCATCCTCGGCCCCAGGCGCATGCAATACGCTAGGCTCGTCGCACTCATGAACTGTATGGCAGACAGTCTCAACGCCCTCTTCCAGGGCGAAGCGTCGCAACTCGGCAGCTGATCGTCAACTAACGGAACGAGGCGAAGCCAAACCGTGCCGACTGAACGAGATTACTACGAGATTCTCGGCGTTCCCAAGAACGCGTCCGACCACGACATCAAGCGTGCCTACCGCAATCTCGCGCGCAGCGCTCATCCCGACGTGGTGCACGACGATCACAAGAAGCACGCAGAGACGAAGTTCAAAGAAATCAACGAGGCCTACGCCGTCCTCTCCGATCCCAACAAGCGCGCGCAGTACGACCGCTTCGGTTCCGTTGACGGACAGTTTGGACCCGGCGGATTTGCCGGCGGCGGCGTTGGTGATATCTTCGATTTCTTCTTCGGCGGCATGCAGCAACGGCGGGGACCGGCGCGGGGCTCCGACCTGCGTTACGATCTTCAAATTGAACTCTCTGGCGTGCTCGAAGGATGTGAAAAGGAGATCTCGTTCACGCACTTGACCCGCTGCGAGAGTTGCAAAGGGAACGGCTCGGCGGACGGCTCCGATCCCGTCGACTGCACCGATTGTCACGGCACGGGCGAGTTGCGCCATGCACGCAACACGATGCTCGGCCAATTTATCAGCACCGCGCCCTGCGTTCGCTGCGGGGGCACGGGCAAGGTCGTGCGCAATCCTTGCAAGACGTGCCACGGGCGCGGGCGCACCGAGCAGAAGCGCAAGATGACCGTAAAGATTCCGCCGGGCGCAGACGATGGAACTCGCATCCGTTACAGCGGGATGGGCGAGGCAGGCGAACGGGGTGGCCCGAGCGGCGACTTGTACATTTATGTCGGCGTCGCCCCGCACGACGTCTTCGAGCGCCATGGCGCAGACCTGTCGTGCGAGACCGCGGTCTCCTTCACTCAAGCGGCCATGGGTGCGACTCTCGAGATTGAGGCACTCGACGGAACGGCGACCATAAAGATCCCGCCGGGGACGCAAACGGGAACGAGCTTTCGAATCGGTGGGCGTGGGCTGCCGAAGATGCGCGCACACAGCCGCGGTGACCTCGTCGTCAATGTACGGGTCGCCGTGCCGACGAAGCTGTCGCGCAGGCAACGTGAGATACTCGAAGAGTTCGCGCGCGCGGGCGGCGAGGAAGTCGAGGAGAGGGATCCTCTCAAGAAAGTCCGCAAGGCGTTCGGCACCGAATAGCGCCGCGACAACCTGGCGGCGTTTTTCTCTTCTCGTGCCGCAAGATTACATCGTTCCGGCCGCAGCGTTGCTTGAGACCGCAACCGGCGCGCTCACTGCGATTGAGGTAGGTCCGAAATGTGGTCGCGATGGTGCTGTCGCGCCGCTGGCTCGCATATCCGTCCACGTGCCAAAGGCTGAGGCGCGCAGAGCCGCGTCGCGGCTTGCGAAGATGCTGGCGCTTGCGCGCACGAGACGCCTCTTGCCTCGTTTGGCGCTCCAGAAGAACGATGTGCGCGCGCAAGCGTGGGCGTCCGCGTGGAAGAAATACTACAAACCGTTTCAAATCACGCCTGGTTTGTATATCGTGCCCTCGTGGGAGCGTGCCTTCAAAACACCGCGCGGCAGCACGATGCTCTGGCTGGATCCAGGCATGGCATTTGGAACTGGCCAACACGCCTCGACCCAACTCGCCGCTGCGCTGCTCTTGACCAGAGTGAAGCGGGGCATGACCGTGCTCGACATCGGGTGCGGCTCGGGCATTTTGGCGCTCGCGGCGGCACAGCGCGGTGCTCGCGTGTACGCAAGCGACGTTGATTCGATCGCCGTGCACGCCACGCGTGATAACTTTGCGGCAAATCGGCTCGCCGCAGCGAAGGTCCTCAGGCGACGCGGCGTGCCGGCGTCTTTTCCGCGTGCCCATCTTATCACGGCGAACGTCACCGCTCGAGTATTAGAGAGGTTGGCGCCCGCACTTGCTCGCAAGCTTCGACCGGGCGGGCTGCTCGTCACAAGCGGCATAATCAAGAGCGCTGCATCAAAGGTCCTCAAAGCCCTCGCCCGCGAGAAGCTCGAACGCGTTGAGATGGGTCGTCGCGCGCAGCTCGTGTTCGAAGACGGCCGTCCGTCCGTTGCCGGTGTCTGGCGCGCATACGTCCATCGAAAACGAGCGCGCGCATGAGCGTGCCAAGAGTTTTCGTGAATCAAGCGTGCGCGCCTAACGCGCAGATTACGCTCGAGCCAAATGACGCCCGCCACCTTATGCGAGTATTACGAATGAAAGAAGGGGAAGCGATTACGATTGTGCACGCCGGAGAAGCATGGCATGCAAAACTCGATGAGGTCGGAAGCGACCACGCAACGGCGACGATCGTCGAACAACTGAAAGCTACGTCCTCCGAGCTCCCCGTTGACGTGATCGTATTGCAGGCGGTCCCAAAGGGCATGAAGATGGATGACGTCGTCGAGAAAGTCGTCGAGCTTGGCGCCGCCCGCATCGTGCCGCTGCGCTGTGCGCGTTCTTACGGCGGCGACTCAGACGTGAAGATAGAGCGCTGGAGACGGATCGCGCGTGCAGCAGCGCAGCAATCGCAGCGCCTTATCGTGCCAGACGTCGAGCAACCGCTGAGCTTCCATGACGCGATCGATCGCTTTGCTGCGACGTCGCACGTCGTCGTTGCGCACGAGGGCGCGGCTCAAGGCAGCCTTGCGGTGTCGCTGCGGCGTGATGCAAATGCGACGCTCGCAATTGTCATCGGTCCCGAAGGGAGTTTCACGAACGACGAACTGCAACTCGCGACAAATGCCGGTTGCGATATCGCGTGGCTCGGCCCGACCATCTTGCGAACAGAAACCGCAGCAGCTGCGATGCTCGCTGCGATTGCAGCGCTGCGCGGTTGGTGGTAGCACGTCGTCCCGCAGGTTAAATTTCCTCATTACGGAATTACAACGTAGTGGCTGAACAGCATGAAGTTTCCGTCATCATCCCCACATATAATGAAGCAGGCGGCATAGAGCACCTTATCTCAGCGCTCACCGATCTGTTTGCGCGCGCGAACATCAAAGGCGAGATTGTCGTCGTTGACGATAACTCGCCCGACGGCACGGGCACGCTCGTCGACTCGCTCGCGACTCGCTACCCGGTGCGCTGCGTGCACCGCGCCGGCAAACTCGGCTTGGCCTCAGCGGTTATTGACGGCTGGGCCACGAGCTCGTCGCCGATTCTCGGCGTCATGGACGCCGATTTCAGCCACGACCCAAACATTATCCCCGCAATGGTCGATGCAATCCGTGATGGTCAATGTGATTTGGCAATCGGCAGCCGATACATACCGGGTGGAGGAATTACAAATTGGCCCTGGCGACGGCGTGTCACGTCACGCGTCGCGATCATGCTCGCGATGCCCCTGACGCGGATCAAGGACATCACGTCAGGATATCTCTTTTGTAGGCGCTCGGTGATCGAGGGCGTTACGCTCGATCCAATCGGTTTCAAGATTGGCCTCGAGGTCATTATGAAAGGGAAGTATCGCAAAGCGAAGGAAGTGCCGTACGTTTTCACCGATCGCCGGCACGGCTCGAGCAAACTCAACTCGGGCGAAATCGTCAACTATCTCAAGCAGCTAGGAAAAATCTACGCGGGAGCCGGGCGACGGCCCCAGGCCAGAGCGACGTCCACCCAAGCGCTCAAAGAGCAGGAGTAGACTCTCTTGGCACCAACCCCCAACTGGCTACGACGCCGATCCGCAAAGCCAGAAGCCGTCAGCGATGCGCTGTGGGAAATCTGTCCGTCCTGCGGCGAGCGTCTTTATAAGAAAGATCTTTCCGAGCGTCTGTACGTGTGCTCGCGCTGCGGTCATCACTTCCGACTGCACGCGCTCGATCGTATCGCATTGCTCATTGACGGCGATTTCCAGGAACTTGCGCCACTGCTTGCCACAGGCGACCCACTGCACTGGACTGACCGAGTGCCATACGCGACCAAGATTGCGGGCGACCGCACGAAATCAGGGTTGCTCGAAGCTGTCGTCGTCGGCTTGTGCAGCATTGAAGGCGTACGCACCGGTCTGGGTGTGATGGATTTCTTTTTCCGCGGTGGCACGATGGGCAGCGTCGTCGGCGAAAAAGTGACGCTCCTTATCGAAGAGTGCGCTCGGCAACGGCTCCCCGTCGTACTCGTAACGGCGTCAGGAGGCGCGCGCATGGAAGAAGGCGTCATCGCGCTCATGCAGCTCGCAAAAACGACAGCCGCAGTCGAGCGCTTCTCAGCGCTCGGACTCCCACTCGTCACCGTGCTCACCGACCCAACGACCGGTGGCGTTTCTGCATCGTTTGGTTTCCAAGGCGACGTTGTGATTGCAGAAACCGGAGCCGCGATTGGCTTTGCAGGTCGCCGCGTCATCGATCAGACCATCCGCCAAAAACTCCCCGAAGGCTTCCAATCAGCCGAGTTCTTGCTCGAGCACGGCCAAGTCGACATGGTTGTGCGCCGCACCGAACTCAAAGGGACGCTCGGCCGGCTGCTTAAGTTTCTCTCACGCGAGGCGCAGTCTGTATGAACGTCATCGTCGAACTGGAAAAACCGCTGCTCGAGCTTGAGGCGAAGATCGCCGGTCTCAAGAAGCTCAACGAGACCCAGCGAGTGGACTTCTCGGCCGAGATCGCCGCGCTCGAAGAGAAGGCGCGCCAGCTCAAGTTCGAGATTTTTGGAAACCTCACGCCGTGGCAGCGCGTTCACCTTGCGCGCCACCCCAAACGCCCGCTTGCGCTCGACTACATCACCGCGCTCGACGGCTTCACCGAATTGCACGGCGACCGCACCTTCCGCGACGACCCGGCAGTCGTGGCCGGCTACGCTTATCTGAACGACCTACCGATATTCGTCATAGGTGAGCAAAAAGGCCGCGATACCAAAGATAACCTTTACCGCAACTTCGGCATGCCCCATCCTGAGGGCTACCGGAAGGCGCAGCGCATCATGCGTTTGGCAGAAAAATTCAAGAGGCCGCTCGTGACCTTCATCGACACTCCAGGCGCATATCCGGGTATCGGCGCTGAGGAACGCGGGCAGTCTGAAGCGATTGCAACTTCACTCAAGACGCTTGCTGGCCTGCGCACACCGGTCGTCATCAATATAACGGGTGAAGGGGGCAGCGGTGGGGCGCTCGCCATCGGTATCGGCGACCACATCATCATGCTGCAGCATTCGATCTACTCGGTCGCCTCGCCGGAAGCGGCTGCGTCGATTCTCTGGCGCGACGCGACGCGAGCGGAGGAAGCAGCCCAGCGCTTGCGCCTCACCTCCGACGAACTCTTTGAGTTCGGCATCATCGATGAAATTATTCGCGAGCCGTTGGGCGGTGCGCATCAGGACCCGGAGCGCATCATCCACGATACGCTTGCAGCCGATCACCAGGCGCTGACGCGGCTTCGTCAGCTCGGCACCGACGAGCTTGTCGACCGCCGTTACGAAAAGTTCCGGCGCATTGGCGCACATGTAGAGCTGGTGCATGACAGCGCGGCGCGGTAGCCTTCAGTATAAGATCGTTCGCCTCGCGCGCGTGCCCCGCTCGCGCGCCGAGGAGTCGCCGAGGCGTTGGCGTCTCGTTAGAATTGCCGCGAGGGTTGCGGGCCGCTCGCTTATGGCCATCGCAGTCGTCTTCGTGAGCGGCACTATCGGCGTGCAAATCTGGCACGCGAGCGAGCGCAACGTACGCTTGCATGATCAGATCACGACGGTCGAGCGCGGCAACGCTACCCTTCAAGTCACCAATGACAAACTCGCAACGCGCGTCGAGCGCCTTCACGATCCTGAATACCTCGTGCCGCTCATTCACGAGCAGCTGGGCCTCGCGAAGCCACATGAGATCTTCATTGAGGTAACGCAGGCGACTCCGGAACCGGCGACAGCACAAAAATAGCCATGGAACACGTTCGCGGCAACGTTTTGCATTGCAGCCGCTTCGGCTGCGTTGTGCGACTCGATGACGGACGGTTCGCAACGCTGCCTTCAAGTGAGCGTGGGATCGACGTCATTAAACGGGCACTGGGAGCAGGACGTCGTCCACAGTTTCCATTTGTCATTGCTGAAGAAAACGGTCGTCGTGTCCGCGTTGCTCTTGCTACGGTACCTGAAAAAGACGTGACGGCGTCTGGCGCATCGCCCTCACCAAACACCCCCGGACGTTTCTCCGCCTCGCTCGAACAGAAGATCATCGATTTTTGGCGCCAGGTGTCCGAATGGGATCGCAACGCGGGGCGCGTAGACGAGGAAGAACCTGAGCTGCGCCGCGCGGATAGGTTGCGTCCATTTGAAGAACGCGCGCCGCGCCAATATCGCGACACGGTCAAACGACCTCGGCGCAAGCGCTAACCCGGCACGTTTTCCGCAGGAATCCCAGCGGCGTAAGAGGGACAACAGAGCGACAGCGTCGCTTTTGTTGGAGGGGCTTATGTCGTTTGCACGGCTCGGACGCTCTTTTATTATCGCACTCGGTCTCGCAGTCGTTTATGCGGTGCAGGCAATGGCTGGCGTCACGGGGAGTGTGTCCGGCCATGTGACTGACGATAAGGGTAATCCGATCTTTGGGGCTCAGGTCGCAGTGGCATCGCCATCGCAGTCACTGACGACCCAGACAGACGTTCACGGTTTTTATTCGATTCTCAACTTATCGCCCGACACGTACACCGTCACGGCGACGAAGGACGGCTACGACACCTCGACGTTCACCGGTGTCACCGTCACAACCAACCAAACAGCTGGAATCAATATTATGCTACGCCCAACGGCGAAGTCTCTTGGACGGGTCGTGACGACGGCAGCAGCCAGCGTCGTGAGTAAGACCGTCACCGGCGATCTTTACTCGGTCAACGCCAGTGCCATCAGGTCGTATCAGGGTAGCGCGGGGGGTGCCGAAACGCTGTACAGTCAAAACTCGGTCGCCGGATCTCTACCGGGTGTCGTGAGGACAGTCGGCACGGGCGGCGGTTATGCCGGAAACGGCAGCCTTAGTTTTCGCGGAGGCTCCAACGACCAAATCGGGTTCGAGCTCGAGGGTATTCCGCTGAATCGCGGCTTTGATGCCGCCAACGCAACATCGTTCGTCACCAACGGCCTCGCGAGCCTCGAGGTGTATACCGGCGGCGAGCCTGCAGACGCGGGCCGCTCCATGTCCGGCTATATCAATGAAGTGTATCGGCGTGGCTCGTATCCGGGCGGCGCCGACTTCACAGGCATCATCGGCGCCCCTGGGTTCAACCATACGGTTCAAGCCGATGTGTATGGCGCGACTCCCGATCGCAGATTTACCTACTTTGTGTCGACGCTCGCTTCCAACGCAGACTATAATTTCGGCAGCCGATCGAACTTGGATAACACAAGCATCCATGTGCCCGCCAACGATCCCGGCTGCGGCGCCTTCAATACCGAACTCTTCTTTAATACCACGCCGAGTCTCGATGGCGGTGTGTGGAACGTCGACTGCTCGGTACCGCATATTTTTAACATGCCCGTCTCCCAAGGCGCGTGGCAATCGTTCGTCAATCCTTCGGCCGCGATCCGGGATACGGTTACAAATCTGCATTGGACGATCGAGCACAATGGCTTAAGCGACGATCTTCAAGCACTCTACGTCGTGGGTGGTACCGGCAACCCGTTTCTGTACGCCGGCACCGGCATGGATCCCGCACTGTACTTTGAAGGTACGGGCGGAAGTATCAATGCTGCGGGTCAATTTCTGTGGCCCACCGGCTTCCCGTACAACGGACAGGTCAATCAGCCGTTCAACTGCCCGTTAGGGTCAACACTGGGCACGTGTCCGCCTGGGGCGTTCGGCCAGTACACGTGGCCATCGGCGGGCGGCGGCACGGGACCCATCCCTTCGTTTTACGTCGATAGCCAGAGCACGGAACAATCCATTGCAAAACTCCAGTACACGCGATCGTTCTCGAGCTCTTCGTTTCTGCGTTTTTACGCGTACAAGCTGTATTCGGCCTGGAATTTCGATCAGGCGACCAACGGGTTTCTTGGGGATTCATTCTACCAGCTCCACGATAATGCCACGGGCTACACTCTCAACTATCAAAATCAACTCAATGCGCACAACCTGCTGCGTTTTGACGTCGACTACACCAAAGATTTAACCTTGCGCTACAGTTATGCGGCGAACTTTTTCCCCGACCTATTTGGCTCCCAGACAAACTCGCCGTTCCCGTTCCTAGGGCTTACCCAAGCTGGGCAATTCTTTGGTGCTCCGGTTGCATGTGCAATCCCGGGTTCAAGCCTGAAGGACGGACCGGGAGCTTGGGACCAAAGCGGCTGCCAGCCGGGGGAAAACGCGACGACAATCGGCGGTCCCTTCGCGTACTGGAATAACATCAACCCGATTAATACGGATGCCGTCATCGCCGATACTTTGCGCCCGAGCGACAGATGGTTATTCGATCTCGGCCTTCGTTGGGATCATTTCTCAGTGCCGCTTATGCCGCTGCAAATTACTGGTCCGAGCGGCATTGCCGAACAGGGGCAAAACCAGTTCGGATATTGCTTGCATGGATATGCTTACGCGTCCAGCGAGCCGTGCTTTGGATTCCTTAACGCCCTGCAAGGCATACTCAATCCAACAAGTCAGCCCCAGCTGCCGCTTGTGGCTCCGGGTGACGCTCATTGGACGGATGTCTCAGGATCGCAAGATTACTACTACCTCAGCCCGCGCTTCGGCGCAACCTACACCTTATCGCCGTTCCAAGTCTTACGATTTTCGGTCGGAAGATACGTTCAGCAGCCTGAGACTTTCGGAAATGAATACATCGGCGCGCCGTGGTTTGGTCCTGAGGTGACCATTCAGATCCTCAATCGTTTCTACGATCCGCTCGGTTTTCTCGCAGTCCACAATCTCGTGCCCCAAGACAGCACGAACTACGATCTTTCGTTCGAGCAAGATTTGCACGGGGGCGTGTCGGCCAAGATAACTCCGTTTGTGCGCGTCACGCGGGCGCAAATTCTCAGCATACCCGTGAACCCGTTACAGCCGACCTTTGTCACCGGTTATAACTTTGGTGCAGCAAACATCAAAGGCGCGGAATTCCTGCTCACTAAGGCTCAGCCGGGAGGCGACGGCCTTGGCGGCACGCTCGCGATTACGTACACCGACTCGAAGATCCGCTTCGAAAGATCGCTTGGGCCAAACGTTATCGACGTTATCAACGGCGCGCTTGGACAGAGCGGCCCATGCACTGGACTTGGCATCATGGGATACAACCAATGCTACGGCACCAGTTATCCGCTTGAGGATCCGAACGGCCTCTATTCTCCGTCACTCGTCCAGTCGCCCGGATCGACGGGTCCTTCGTACAACGTGCACTGGGTGATGAACCTCAACCTCGATCAGCGCGTCAGCGGCTTCGACATCACGCCTGGGTTTAATTTTCAGTCGGGGAATCCGTACGGTGATCCTCAGAGCTTCCCGGACCAACACTGCCAGAACCCAGGCCCCCCGACCTTAGCTGCGGGTAACATGCCAGGTTGCATTCCGCTGCCAACAGGCGTTACCGCGCCGTTTTCAGGAGGCGTCGGGCCAGACCCGTATACTGGACAATTTGACCAATACGGGTCGCTCAGGGGCCCGTGGTGGCTCACAATGAACTTTGGTATCTCTCATAACGTCGGTGCAAACACGAAGGCGAGCTTCCTTTGGACCAACGTCTTTTCGGTCGTCCACAACCAGGGTTATGGGTGGGAGCTTCCAACCACCAATCAGGTCCTCTCCTATGGCGACAACTCGTTTTACACGTTCCCACTCGGCACGAGCGCCGACACCGGAGTAAAAACAATCCCGCAGTACTTCGGCGATAACTACTACGCGTATGCGCCGTCAGCGATCATGCCGCTGCGGGAGTTCGTCTTCAGTCTCTCTGCGAAAATCTAGGCTCAGGTCAGACAAAAAAAAGGCGCCGCGTGGTTGCGGCGCCTTTTCCATTTTACAGCTTTAAGTGCCCAGTCACTGCAAGCAAGATCAAGACAACGAGCACGACAATCAAAACATCCATGAAAGCCCCTCCGTGAGTTTCTCTAACGGTATCGTACCCCATCTGCGATGGCGCACCCGTGGCGGCCGTCACAATTGAAAGAAGCGGCGTTTTCACGCCGCTTCATTTTCGTTGCTAAAGCCTCACATGTCCGGTAGCTGCGAGAAGAATCAAGACGAGAAGAACTACGAGCAAGACATCCATGTGCGAACCTCCGGTCTAGAGCTTCAAATGCCCCGTGACGGCGAGCAGAATCAAGACAACGAGCACGAGAACCAATGCATCCACGGCGAAGACCTCCTCCCACCTTGGGCTTCCATAGTTATACCCATCAACGCCGACCTGGTTGCCTGTCCCGTCCCACGCCCTGGGAAATTCTGTTGCTTAGAGCTTTAGATGCCCCGTCACCGCGAGCAGAATCAAGACGAGGAGTACGACGACGATTGCGATCCAAAGATCATCCGCGACAATCACGATCAGCCTCCCTGTATCATATGAATCAGTATGCGATAATTCGACATCGCAGCATCAAATAACGGCCGTATCTCGCTTGCCTCATGTTTGTGCGCCGCCGATGGCGGCCCTTGAGACTGCAGATCGTAGGTATCAAGAAGAATAAGCAAGCGCTCGCGCACTTTGTCGGCTCTCCACATATTGTCTTCAGAATTTCGTGGACTTGAGGTGATCTCAGCGTACACAACTTTGGCCCGGTGCGCAAGGTCTTGGGCCGATTGAATCTGGGCCGCCGGCGCGTGCGCTGACTTCAGCGTCTCGATCTTTCTTGCCAGCGTAGCGCGCAGCGCGTCGAGACGGTTGAGCGCCTTGTCAATGCGATCGACTTCGTCGAGGAGGCTGCTCAAGAAAGCATGCCGTTCGAGGTAATCGTCCTGCGTCCAGCGAGCCCGGGGATCGGGCTTTACATTGAACGTTCGGATTATGACACGACCCTCGACGTCAAATGTGGCACGGTACGTTCCGGGAATAACCGTCTGCCCCGATGGTCCTTCGTTCCACGCCCGAGCAATCCGCCACGACTCCGGGGCCGTCTCCGTTAAGTCCCATGCCACGCGATTAATGCCGGCATTGTTTGAACCTTGTACGCGCGCCACAGCGCGACCGGATGCGTCGGCAATCGTTATGGTCGGGGCCTTTTTTGACGGGTGCGGGAGATAGAAGTTGAAGAGGATGCCGTCTGCCGGATTCTCGCCGACAAACTGGTTTTGCGGGGGACAACACGTTGCACCGCTCGCCCCGCCGTAGCCATATTCGTACAGCCACCAGCGGAAAAACGTATAGGCGTCACGCGGTTGAAAAAATTCTGCAGTCTCGGATGTAGCGGTGGACCACCCTTCGAGCGGTATGAGGTCATCGAGAATCCACAGACCGCGCCCATGCGTCGCGGCGATGAGGTCGTGATCGCGCGGGTGGATCCGCAGGTCGTACACGGCGACCGTAGGCATGTTCGCGCCGAGGCGTTGCCAGTGTCCTCCTGCATCCGTGCTTACCCACGCGCCGTGTTCTCCGCCAGCGTACAGCACCGCGGCGTTGCGAGGATCCTGCCGGACGACGTGGATGATCTCGTCAGCCGGCAGATCTCCCATAACCGGTTTCCAGCTCGCGCCGTAGTCCGACGTGACATAAATATACGGTGACTGGTCACCGGACATACGACGGTCAACGACTGCAAATGCGCAAGCTGCAGAATAGGGAGAAACCTCGAGGCTCTCAATCCACCCATGCGGCGGCGGACCCGACATCGTGACATTTTTCCAATGCACGCCGCTGTCGCGCGTAAGCTGCACGAGACCATCGTCCGTACCGACCCAGATCACGTTGCCGTCCACGCTCGAAGGCGCGATATCCAAGATCGTGTCGTAGAACTCGGCGCCCGAAATGTCGGTGTTGATCGGGCCGCCGGCGACTTGTTGGTGCGCCGGGTCGTTGAGCGTGAGGTCAGGGCTGATCTGCTGCCAGTGCCGGCCCAGATCTTTTGTCTTCCACACGACGTTGCCCCCGTAATACGCAATGTGGGGATCGAAGTGTGAAAACGCCAGGGGCGCCTCCCAATTGAACCGGTACGGAAGGCCGGCAAGCGCGATCCCGTTTGTATCGCGAACGGACGGCGTCACATCTTGATTCTGCCGCGAGCGTTTGTCGTAGATCGTCAGCTGCCCGTTGAGGTCGCGCACGCCCACGACCCACACGAGATTTTGGTCGGCAGGATCGGGCCATATCCAGGAGCCATCGCTATCGTTGCCCACGTCGCGCCAATCGTGATTGAGGATGCCGAGCGGGCTTAAGCTGTCGGATGGTCCGCAATATGAGTCGTTGTCTTGGAGCCCGCCGCACACGTTGTACGGAATCGCCATGTCGTAGCCGAGCCGGTAAATCTGTGAGATGCTGACGTTTGCGCGCCAGTCCCAGGTTTTGCCGCCATCGAGACTGATGGGCGCGCCGCCGTCGTTTGCATTGATCATGCGTTGGCCGTTTGCCGCAATCCACAGGCCGTGGTGATCCTGATGCGTCTGAGCATCGACCGTGTGAATCGTTCGGCCGCCGTCGTATGACTCGACCAAATCTTCGGAGAGGAAGAAGACATGATTGGCATTGCGCGGGTCCACTTCAAGCCGACTCATGTAGAAGGGACGCTGGTTGACGTATGAGTCACGCGTCATGAGCCGCCAATGATTGCCGCCGTCGCTCGAGCGCCACAGCGCACCGTCGCTGGATTGAATGAGCGCGTAGACAACCCGCGGATCGCTCGGTGCGACTGCCACGCCAATGCGCCCCATGACCCCGGCAGGTAATCCGTTGCCCTCCAAGCGGGTCCACGTGACACCGCCATCTCGTGAGCGATACAGCCCGTCATCGGGACCACCGCTCGTGAAGTTCCACGGCACCCGTCGAATCTGCCAGATTCCGGCGAACACGAGTTTCCCGCCGCGTGCATCCCATGCAAGATCGCTTGCGCCGCTTGAGGCCCCGACATAGAGCGTCTGTTGCCAGGTCCTCCCGCCGTCGGTTGTCCGATACACGCCGCGCTCGTGGCTGTCTTTATACGGGTCGCCAAGAGCACCGACGAGAACGACACCCGGATTACGGCGATCGATAAGGATGCGAGCGATACTTGCAGACTCGATGCCTGCGCGCTGCCACGACTTCCCGCCATCGATACTCTTCCACATGCCGTCGCCAAGGGTGATGTCATTTCGGGGCTTGGATTCGCCCGTGCCTACCCACACGATATTCTTGTCCGACGGCGCAACCGCGATGGCGCCTATTGAGGCCACCGGCAGCTTCGCGAAAACATCATCCCATGTCACGCCGCCATTGGTCGTTCGCCAAACCCCGCCGCCCGCAGCGCCAAAATAGTAGAGCAGCGGATCCGCATCGGTGCCGGCAACGGCCGCAACGCGGCCACCCGCGAGCGCCGGCCCGATGGATCGCCATCGCATCGCGTTAAATGTGTCGCCTTTTGTTGCGCCCGGCAAAAAAAATATGCCCGCGCACAGCAAGACGGGGCATATTGTTCGAAGCGCTTTAACTATCGGCAAAATTACAGTTCCATGACGCTGCGATAGAACCGGTCGAACTGGAATAGAAGCCCTTCCTGGTTTGCGTACGGACCAGGGGTGTACGACTTCGATTCAATGCCAAGCTGCGACAGTTCGCAAACGTGCCAGTCTTGTCGATTGGTCATATCCCAGAAATCGACTGCGTCACTCGGATCAAAACCTGCCGACGCGATCGTATCGGGCTGGAACAGCCACTGGCAGGTGATCGTCGATCGGTTCACAGCGACTGGGGTTACGCGATGCACCATAACGTAGTCGGGCTCGAGGCTCAACAGCATCGACGGGAAGATCGCGTAGTAATATACGTGATCGAGTTCTTCGCCTGCGACTTCGCCAATGGGCGGATAAGGCGACGTGCCGCTCATCGACATGCGCGAGCCTGACGTACGCATGGTCATGTACCCGCCGAGGTATGGCCCTTCGCCCAAGTCGTTGCGGCCGCTGTCGAACGGCGTGAGCTTATCGAGCGCCGGATGAACGACCGGACAGTGGTAGCACTCCGAATAGTTTTGGATGATGAGTTTCCAATTGCACTTGAGATCGTATGTGACGGTCTTTGCGACGCGCAGCTCGCCGATGTGCCATTTCGAAAAACGGCCAATCAGCGGAGCGAAGGCTTCTTCGAACGGCTCGGGTCGCGACGCTACGTTGATGAAAACAAAACCTTCCCAGGTCGCGAGCGCGGCTTCGTTCAGGGGATAGAGGCTCTTGTCAAAGTCGGCAACCCCATCCATGTTGCGCGCTGCCATGAGCCGCCCGTCCAAACCGTACGTCCACGCATGGTACGGACACATGATCGAACCAGTAAACTTGCCTTGGTCCTGTTCGCAAATGCGAGTACCCCGGTGCCGGCACACGTTGTAAAAGGCGCGAAGCTTGCTGTCTTGTCCGCGAACGATGATGAGGCTTTCCTTACCCGGGTTCGCAAGAAAGTAGTCCCCCGCTTTCGGGACCTGCTCCTCGCGCCCGACGCATAACCAGCGCTGCGAAAATACCCGCTCTCCTTCGAGATCGAACACGTTGGCCGATGTGTAGTACTCGCGCGGCAGTGTGCGAGCTCCCGGGGGTACGCTTGTCTTCGTATAGACGGCCATGAACTCAACCTCTTTGTAGCAACGGACCTTTAGGTCCGTTAACTCGCGACGTATCGTCCACTAATTTCTCCAGCACCGATTATTGCGCCTGTGCTGTTCATACGATGTAGCGTTGACAATCAGAATGCCGTAAAGTAAAGTCTTCGAAGTAGATACCTCGTTAGGTGAGGCGTCTGCACAAAGAAACGCCGCTGCCCGGAAAGGTCGAGAGACCCCAATGGGCCACCAGGCACCGCCGAATCAAGGTGGTACCTAAGCCGGCTGAGTTTACGTTCATGACCGTCACCTGCGAGGAGCAGGGGCGGTTTTTCGTTTTGCAATTGACGGGTTCTTGAATCCGTGCCCTCCGCCTCCGAGCCCATTTTCGGATCCGGCTCCTCGCTCGTTTAACGACAAGCTCTTCCTGAGATAAGCGGAGCTGGCATGCCGTGGGAATTTCCACGCTCATGCTCGCACTATACATGATGCATCGCTGGAAGCGAACGAGCATCGTTGCCGCAGCTTTTTTTTTGAGCACGACGTCAAGCATGGCGTTCGCGGATCCACCGCCAACGCCGTCGCCCTCGCCGCGACTTGGTTGGAGCAATTCGTTCGACGGATTTGCGTCGCTGGTCGATCAAGCAGCGGGTGGTCCCGGCATACAGCCGCCGGAAGGCGCAGGTTTTGCAAGTGGCAGCCCGCTCTCGCCGATGACGCCATACGATACCCTCGCGAGTACGCCGAACACGCCGGGCATTGGCGGCGTTGCGCAGTTCGTCCTCACGACGCAGTACGCGAGCAAGCGAATTGACGCCTCGCTTCAGTCTGGTTTCGGGCACGCAACCGGCAGCGTTACGAACAACTCGTACTGGACGGAGCCGCTCCTGCCGACGCTCAATCCGCATGTAGGATCGCAGGCGCTTCCATATTCCATCACATTCCCAAGCCACGCAGGCCAAGACGACGGCTCGGGGACGCGCGCCTCGATTCTCGGAGGGTCGGTCGGCGGGAACGATGGCGCTTGGCTCGTGCGCGGCGGATGGTTCAACCTTAATCAGAGCGACCGCTTCGTATTCGCACAGCCTCCATTAACGAATCTCACGCCGGCGGTCATGGTGCAGACAGCCGAAAGTTTGGGCAGCGGTGCCCCATCACTCGACGCGTGGCCGGCGCTTGCCTCCGCCGTGCCGTTGCGAGGCGTCGATCTCACGCTGCACGAGAAGTCGACGACGCTTGAGATGACAAACGCCGCTCTGCCCTCGCTGCCTGGAACCTCTGCCAGAATAACGCTCGGCTCGATCGTGTTGGATCGCGGCGGAGGCACGCGCTTTTCGGGCGAGCTGTTGCACTTGACGACGGGCGGCAACATCCTAAACACGACGGTGCTCTTTGGTGCAAACGCGCAGTTGAACCCAGGCCCGCAAGGTGAGTTACCGACAAGCCTGCTTGGCGGACAGTCCCAAACCATTGCCGGTCTACGCGCCGCTTTTCATTGGGCCGGCCCCTTTGACGGCCTCGCAGAAGTAGGCCGTGCTTGGTACGATGCCAACAATGTTCTCAAGCCTGGCACAGCCACACCCGGCGGCTACTATCACGTGGCGCTGATACGCACCGCCGGTCATGCGACAACCTCGATCGAGGGATACAGATTCGAGCCGCGCTACGCCACGGCGTATTTGCCGTATGGCGTGCCGGAAAATATCTGGAGCGTTGCCTGGTCGTGGCCGGGCATCTGGCTCAAATCCACGTATCAGCTGGTAGACAACACGGTCGTCGGTGCGAACCGGCAAGGCTATCGTTTGCGCTATACGCTGCGGGGCGGACCCTTTGAGGCTCGCGCGTCCTATGGATCGTATCAGCAAATCGAGATGGCGACGACTGACACTGGAACTCAAACGGGTTTCGTGGAGGGGTTCTTTTTGCCGCAACAGCCCGGAAACGGCACGCTCGGGCAGATGCATCAGTACGCCGCTTGGCTTGCATGGCATCCCAAAGTTGCCGATCTGACGATTGATTACGTCGATGATACGATGCATCGCGATTTTCAACCGGCCTTTCCTCAGGACTCGGTCTCGCTCAACGCGCCGCAGGTCGTTTTTGCAGCTTCCAAGTCATTGAGCAAACAGACGTTGGTATCACTTGGATATGGGCGCTACGCGATGCGAGGATCGTGGGCGCATGGTAGCCTCACGAACGTCAACTACGCCCAGAATGTTTCCTTCGCAGGCGCCCAGCTGGCGGAATCGCAAAACGCCGTCGTCCTCGTGCAGCTGCGCAGCACCGCATTTAGCGGATTGCCGTCGATCGTTGGCGGCCCATCACCCAACTATCGCGGCACAGCACTCATAATCGATCAACACTTCCACATATAACGCAGCCATCCGAAAGGACTATCCATTCGGCGGATGGTGAAAATGTGGTTTCGGAGCTAGGATAATGACGATGTTCACAAACAACCGCCTCGTCGTCTGCGGTCTCATCGTTCTCGCCTGCATTGCGTGCGGGGAACGGGCGCTCGCAGATTTCGCGGCGTCTGGGGCTAAGGCACTCGCGGCGGCGTCCCCAACTCCGGCAGCAACCGCGACACCGGCGCCATCACCGACGCCTGCGTCGAAGAGCCTCACGTTGGGTCCACTGACCATTGACGGAGTTTTCAGCGCCTTTTCGATGTTTTCGAGCCACGTCAACGCGAGCGGAGCCCTCGACACGCCGACCGGCGCAGACTTGAGCAATCGAACCGACATCAGCAACGCCTTCCTTATCGTCAACAAGTCCGCGGGAACATTTCGCTACGGATTTGCCGCGGGCGCCTACAACATCCCGGTGGTGGGTTTTGCGCTCAACAAGACAATCCAAAACGGCGCCAACACGAGCTTGTATGGCGCGCTCCCTTCCGTCTACGCTGAGTACGCGCCGACAAATTATTTCAATCTCCAAGCGGGGAAGCTAGCAACCTTGGCGGGTCAAGAGTCGACGTACACGTATCTGAACATCAACATTCAGCGTGGTGTGATCTGGAATATAGAAACAGCGGTCAGTCGAGGACTTCGCGGCACGTTGACAGGTTCGAAATTCAACGGAGCGCTCGAGATTAACGACGGCTACTATTCGGGCAATCGCTTGGGCGTTGAAGGACAAATAACCAACACGCCGAGCTCGAGTGCGACCTACGAAGTTGTCTTTGTCATCCCCAACTCGAGCGCCCCCGCCAATGCCACCGCGTCGATTGCGAACAAGCGCCTCTTCAATCCACTGGTCACGTACACCATCGGAAAGTGGCAGTTCCAGCCCTACCTGTTGTGGATTGAGTCGCCGGCGAGCACGGCCTTGGGCTACACGAGTGCCGAGCACGCTTTCGGCACCGCGTTCATGGGGACGTACTCGCTGAGTTCCACGTGGTCGCTTCCTTTCAGAGTCGAGTACGGCAAGAACGGAAGCACGTCAAGTGACACGAGCCCGAATGCAAATCTGCTCGGCTATGGCCCCGGCAGCAGTGCATGGACGTACACGCTGACGCCGACATATCGCAAGGGCGTGTTCTTCGCGCGAGCCGAAGCCGCGGACGTCAACGTCGCCAACATCACACCGGGAACCGCCTTCGGCACCGGCGGCACGCAGTCGAACCAATTTCGCACGGGCCTCGAAGCCGGACTGCAATTTTAGGAATGAGGTGCACGACGATGCTTGACGTCATGCTGATCGTATTAACCATCATTTTCTTCTTCATGCTCGATCGCTACGCCATTGGCTTGGAGCATCTGTGATGCTCGATCAGATCATCGGCCTTATCCTCTCGATAATCGGCTTGGCATATCTGACCTATGCCATGCTGCGGCCTGAGAAGTTTTAGGAGCACGAGGCTATGACCGTCATCGCTTGGATTCAAGCACTCGTCATCTTCGGCACCGTGCTCATCTGTGTGAAGCCCCTCGGGCTTTTCATGGCTCGCGTCTTCATGGGCGAGCGGACGCTTCTGTCGCCGGTGTTGGCTCCGGTCGAGCGCGCAATCTACAAGGTCTGCCGCATCAACCCAGACCAAGAAATGACGTGGTACACGTACCTCTTTGCGGTGCTGGCATTTAGCTTGGTTGGACTTTTCTATTTGTATATTTTGCTGCGCACCCAGGCGTATCTACCGCTCAATCCTCAGAAGTTCGCGAACGTTGCGCCAGACCTCGCGTGGAACACTGCCGTCAGCTTTGTGACGAACACCAATTGGCAGTTCTACTCAGGTGAGAGCACGCTCAGCTACCTCTCGCAAATGGCGGGGCTCACCTGGCACAATTTCACGTCGGCCGCGGTCGGTATCGCGCTCGTTATTGCGTTTATTCGCGGGCTCGCCCGGACCGATCTGCGCACGCTGGGAAACTTTTGGGTGGATATCACCCGCTGCTGTTTGTACATTCTGCTGCCTATCTCGATTGTCGGTGGGCTGCTGCTTGTGTGGACGGGAGTGCCGCAAAACTTCCACACGTACGCCGATGTCACATCAATTGAGGGCTTTAAGCAGACAATCACTGGCGGGCCCATGGCCTCTCAAGAGGTCATCAAAGAGCTCGGAACCAATGGCGGCGGCTTTGTCGGCCAGAACTCAGCCTCGCCGAACGAGAATCCCACGCCGTTTAGCGACCTTGTCGAGTTGTGGCTTTTCATGGTGATCGCCGCAGCGCTCACGTACACGTTCGGTCGGATGGTAAAGGACCAGCGCCAAGGCTGGGCGTTGTTCACTGCGATGTCCATATTATTTTTCGGAGGGTTGACCGTCGCGTACTGGGCGGAAGCGGCCGGAAATCCTCTCATTCACCATCTCGGAGTAGCGGGTGGTAACATGGAAGGCAAGGAGACGCGCTACGGCGTCGCTGCGTCCGCCTTCTGGGCCGTTGCCACCACCGCGACGTCATGCGGCGCCGTCAACGCGATGCACGATTCGTTCACCGCGCTCGGCGGGCTCGTGCCGATGCTCAACATACAGCTGGGCGAAGTTATTTTTGGGGGCGTGGGCAGCGGTCTCTACGGCAAGCTGATCTTCGTAATCCTGATGGTCTTCATCGCGGGGCTGATGGTCGGGCGCACGCCCGAATACTTGGGCAAAAAGATCGAGCGGCGAGAAGTGCAGCTGGCAATCTTATTCGTGCTGATCACGCCGCTCTTTACGCTTGTGCCGACAGCTATCGCGGCGATCGCGCCGCAGGGGTTAGCGACGCTTAACAACGCTGGACCGCACGGCTTCTCCGAGATTCTCTATGCGTTTTCGTCGGCAACCGGCAACAACGGCAGCGCCTTCGCCGGGTTGGGACCAAATCTGTTCTACAACGTCACGATGGGTATCGCGATGTTCTTCGGGCGTTTCGCAGAGTTCGTTCCTATGCTTGCGCTTGCAGGTCTGCTCGCGGGCAAACGCGCGGTCGCCGAATCAGCCGGCACGTTCACAACCTACTCGCCGATCTTCGTCGTCTTGTTGATCGGCACGATCCTCATCGTCGGCGCGCTGACGTTCTTTCCCGCGCTCTCGCTTGGCCCGATTGTCGAACACCTCCTCATGCTGCAAGGGAAGACATTCTAATGATCTCCGAACGGCGGCTCGAGCGCCGGCCCAAAGCGCGCTCCCTTTTCGACAGCAAGATTCTGGCGTCGGCGATACTCGAGTCTTTCCGTAAGCTCGATCCGCGATGGCAGTTTCGCAACCCGGTCATGTTCATCTGCGAGGTTGGCGCGCTCGTCACCCTCCTGTTTTTTTTCCGCGATCTGCGCACCCATGGCCCGGCCGGCTTTGACTTTGCGATCTCGATTTGGCTGTGGTTTACCGTCGTGTTCGCCAACTTCGCAGAAGCTGTGGCCGAAGGGCGCGGCAAAGCGCAAGCCGACTTTCTGCGCCGCACGAAAACCGAAACCAAGGCGACGCGCGTTGTCGACGGGCGTGACGAAGTTGTCAGCGCAACGCTCCTGCGGAAGGGAGATACCGTCCGCATCACGGCCGGTGAACTCATCCCAGCTGATGGCGACGTTATCCACGGCGCCGCATCGGTCGACGAGTCGGCGATCACCGGTGAATCCGCGCCCGTGATCCGCGAAGCGGGCGGCGACCGCAGTTCGGTGACCGGTGGCACGCGCGTCCTCTCAGATGAAATCCTCGTCAGCGTGACCTCGAACCCAGGCGAAACGTTCCTCGACAGGATGATAGCGCTGGTCGAGGGCGCAACCCGGCAAAAGACGCCAAACGAGATCGCCCTCTCCATCTTGCTCTCCGGCCTGACGATTATTTTTCTCATCGCAGTTACGACGCTTTCTCCGTTCTCGATCTATGCCGGCACCGTACAATCGGTCACCGTGCTCATTGCACTGCTCGTGTGCCTCATCCCGACCACTATCGGCGGCCTGCTGTCGGCAATCGGCATCGCAGGCATGGATCGCGTCTTGCAGCGCAACGTCCTGGCAATGAGCGGTCGTGCCGTGGAAGCCGCAGGTGACGTCGATACATTATTGCTTGACAAGACCGGCACGATCACGCTCGGCAACAGGCAGGCGACAGAATTTATTACGGCACCGGGCGTGACCGTCGAGCAAGCAGCGCGGGCCGCCTATCTCTCGTCACTTTCGGATGAGACTCCGGAAGGACGCTCGATCGTGACGCTCTCCGAACAGTTCGGAGCAACGCTTAACGGCACAACGCCCGCTGGCGCCGCGTTTGTGGAGTTTAGCGCATATACTCGCATGAGCGGCGTGGATCTCCCCGACGGCACTCTTATCCGCAAGGGTGCACCGGATTCAATTCGCGCCTGGGTGCGTGAGCGCGGCGGCGATGAAAGCGCAGTCTTAGCAGCAGAGGTCGAGCGCGTGGCGAGGTCGGGCGGTACGCCTTTGCTGCTGGCGCAAGACAAGAAGATCCTCTCTGTGATCCATTTGAAGGACATCCTCAAGCCCGCTATGCGAGAACGCTTCGACCGTCTGCGCAAGATGGGCATTCGCACCATCATGATCACGGGTGACAACCCGCTGACGGCGGCGACGATCGCCCGGGAGTCGGGCGTCGACGACTTCCTCGCAGAAGCGACACCGGAAGCAAAAATGGCGCTGATCAAGCGCGAGCAAGAGGCGAGCAGACTGATCGCGATGACGGGCGACGGCACCAACGACGCGCCGGCGCTTGCTCAAGCGGACGTCGGCGTTGCAATGAATTCGGGAACGCAAGCTGCCAAAGAAGCGGCGAACATGGTTGACTTGGATTCCGATCCGACGAAGCTCATTGAAATCGTCGAAATCGGCAAACAGTTGCTCATGACCCGTGGCGCTCTCACAACGTTTTCGATCGCCAACGACGTCGCAAAATATTTCGCGATTCTGCCGGCCATGTTTTCCATTGCCTACCCGGCAATAGCGGCATTGAATATCATGCATCTGGCACCGCAAAGCGCTATTCTCTCCGCCGTGATCTTTAACGCGCTGATCATCGTCGCGCTCATCCCGCTTGCCTTGCGCGGGGTAGCGTATCGCCCGCTCGGCGCGAATGCGGTCTTGCGCACCAACGTCCTGATCTACGGCGTTGGCGGCATCATTATACCTTTCGTCGGGATCAAGGTCATCGACCTGAGCCTCGCTGCCTTGCACCTCTCATAGGAGCTCAATCGTGAACGCTGCGAACCTCAAAGATAATACACTGCGGCATCTCGTGCCCTCAGTGCTCTTTACGCTCGTCACCGTGATCGCGTTTGGGCTGATCTACCCGCTCGTCATGACGGCGCTGTCGCAGCTGCTTTTCCCGGCGCAAGCAAACGGCTCGATCGTCTACCACAACGGGAAGCCCATCGCGTCAAGCATCATAGGGCAGCTGTGGACCAAGCCGCTGTATTTTCACGGGCGGCCGTCGGCGGCAGGCAAGGGGTACGACCCGACCTCGACTGGGGCCACAAACCTAGGGCCGACCTCGAAGAAGCTCGTTGATTCTACCAAAGCAACCCTAGCCGCGCTCGCAAAAGAAAACCCCGAAGCGACGGTGCCCGTCCCGATGGATCTCGTCACCACGAGCGCGAGCGGCATCGACCCGGATATCAGTCCGCAGGCGGCGATCTACCAAGCGCCGCGAATTGCCAAGGCGCGCAACATCCCGACTGATGAAGTAATTGCTCTTATCAACGCGCACGTGCATGCGAGAACGTTTGGCTTCTTAGGCGAGCCGCGCGTGAATGTGCTGGAGCTGAATCTCGCTCTCGACGAACTTAAATAATTCCGCGCCGCAAGGCGACGACGGCCGCATGCGTCCGGTCGGAAGCTGAAAGCTTCTCCAGGATATCCCGGATATGTCCTTTGACGGTACCAAGGCCGATCGCCAGGCGCTGTGCGATTTCGGCGTTCCCCACCCCATCTGCAACAAGTTTGAGAATCTCGGTTTCGCGAGGTGACAGAGGAGAGGGGTGGGGCGTTGCATTTCCCGCGGGTTCGGCAACTCTGCGCAAAGCGATGTGGGCTACGGCTGGGTCAAAGTACGCTCCGCCTTCAGCCACCACGCGCACGGCAGTCACGACCCCTTCCGCTTTGGTCGATTTCACGCAATACGCATCGGCGCCGGCGGCAAGAGCGGCTAACACTTCTGTATCAAGATCGTGCATGGTAAGGATGACGATGCCGGTGTTGGGCACTGCCTGTCGGAGTTGGCGAGTGAGCTCGATGCCGTCCATGCCGGGCAGACCGAGATCGATAACCGCAACATCGGGTGTGAGTCGTCGAACCTCTGCAAGACCGCGTGGTCCATCCTTTGCTTCGCCGACAACGCTGAAGCCAGCCTCAGCAAGTGCTGCACCCAGGCCCGCGCGAGTCAGCGCGTGATCTTCGACAAGCACGACGCGATACATGACGTCTCTAAACTCCCGGCCGGTCGAAGAGGTCGGACCGCTCGACCTCGCGCGTGATCGGCTCAGCGGGTGCTGCCGGAAGATCCATCACGAAGACGCTGCCGCGCGGCGTGTTGGGTTCGAATCGGACGCTGCCGCCGAGGCTCTCTGCGATTCGTCGCACAATGTAGAGTCCCAGTCCCGACCCGCCGCCTTGGCGCGCATCGCCGCTCGGTATCAAACGCTGGAAGAGCTGCTCTCGCTGCGCGTCCGCAACCCCGTACCCATTGTCCGACACGCGAATGATGACCCGGCCGGCCGAATATGATGCGTCAACGCGGATGGCGCCGCCTTCTGGTGTCCAATTGATTGCGTTTGCGATCAGATTCATGACCGCCCGGCGCAGCTCGCCCTGATCGCCAACGACCACCGCGTCCTGCGACCCTGTGACGACGCAATCGATATGCTTCATCCGCCACATCGGCTCGAGTTCGTCCGCTACGCTTGCTACAAGCTTGGACACGTGCACGAGCTCGCGCTCGCGGGACTGGTCGCCTGCCTCATATCGCGCAACCAACAGCAGCGTCTCCGCGAGATGACGCAGCTCGGCGTTGGCCGCCAGAGATCGCCGCAGAATTTCACGGTACGCCTCAGGCAGTGGGCCATATGTGCCGTCGAGCGCTTGTTGCAGGGTCATCGCAGCGGCAGTGAGCGGCGTTCGCAAGTCGTGCGACAGCGCGTACACGAGATCGCGAATCACCTCACCGCGGTGTGCCAGTCCGTCGATCGCCGTCTGCAACTCGCTATTGCGGTTCGCCAGCTCGACGAAGAGCGAGGCTTGCGCCGCCGCCACCGTTGCCTGGTCGGCAAAGACCTGCACCCATTGTTCGTCGTCGCTTGAAAACGACGTTGCGTCCGTCACCACGAGCAACAAAATGCCGAATGTTATTTGATCGTTGATAAGAGGTACGAGCACCGCGCATTGTGCTTTAAGCGTGGCGAGTGCGAACCGTCCGAGGGCGTCTGAGGGCGTTACCGAGACGAGACGGCGTTCGTTCGCACTCACCTGAAGCAGCGAGAGAAGCTCGGACGCAGGCCGCGCGCGGCTGACGTCAACATCCTCGTCGCCGCGATCCCAAGAATAGGTTGTGGCCCCAAGGACGCGCTCTTCGATCGTGAAGAGCTTCGCCCCGGAAACGTCAAGGGCGCCGACAGCTTCTCGAACAATCGCGCGCGCGACGAGTTCGACGTTGAGCGACGAGCGAATCGTCTCCATCGAGCGCCGAATCGTTTGCTCGCGTTGCACCTGCCGTTGCCTGGCGGCAAGATGACCGCTGCGCTCGGCAGCCGCTTGTGCGAGGCCGCCGAGCACACCGACGAGCACAATGGAGAAACCGGCAAGCGTGCGATTTGCGATAGCGATGGCATCCCAGTGATGACCCTCACGCACGCCGTTGAAATAGCCGGCTATCAGATTTGCAACAAGTGCGATGATGATGAGCGCTTGTGTGATGCGGCGGTTGAGTACAAGGCTCGAGAGCGCCACCGGGATGGTCAGCAATATCGCCGCGACGAGTGACTGTGGCGTCACCAGATCAACCGTGAATGCGGCCAGCAGCAAGATGATGCACAGGACCAGCGTGAGGCGCGGGCTCATCGAGCAGACCTTCTGCGCGGTAGGCGACTGGTCCGGCTAGAGAAGGTGCTAAGGCTACCGAACAGCATCGCATGCAATCCGGAGCCAAGCGCCCCTCAGCAGCTGAAATTCTTAAAGATCTTGGCGGTCAAGCACGGCTTACCGTGTACGTTGGCTTTGCGCCCGGCGTCGGAAAGACGTATCGTCTCCTGAGCGAGGCGCGGCAGCTGCAGCAAAGTGGTAAACACGTAGTCCTGGGCTGGATCGAAACGAAAGGCCGGGTCGACATCGAGCGGCTCTGCGAAGGTATCCAAAGCCTGCCGCCCCACATGGTTCCTATGGGGAACTCGAGCTATCCCGAGTTTGATTTCGAGGCGGCGGTTGCGGCCCATCCAGATGCAATAGTGTTAGACGAGCTGGCCCACTCAAATCTTCCGGGTTCCGTGCACGCTAAGCGATGGCAGGATGCCCTTGCATTGCGCGAAGCCGGTATCAGCGTCATCGGGGCGATGAACATAGCGCACCTCGAAACGGTCGCGCCAACAGCCGAATCGCTGATCGGCTTTCCAATCCGCGAGATAGTTCCGCTTTCTTTTCTCAAGTCCGCCGATCAGGTCATTGCGATGGACATCGCGCCCGAACAACTTGAGGCACGACTCCACGCGGGCGCTATCGTTCGCAAAGAAGACATAGGCCGAGCGTTGCAAGGCCCATTCCGGCCCCAAACTCTGCGCGCTCTGCGCGAAATGATGCTGCGGACTGTCGACGATTTGACGGAGCCGGCGTTGCCCGCAGCCCGTCTCTCAAAAGCCCTGGCTTTGCTGCTCCCTGGGGTGAACGGCGACCCATTCGTCGAGCGTGTTGCGGCGTACGCCGATGCCTTAAATTTGTGGCTCGAGCTCGCAACCGTCGATGGAACAGATACTGAAGCTGCTCAGCGTCTTCGCCTCTCACACGATGCAAGCACGCTTTCGCTCCCGCAGTTCGATTTCAAACGGCCAAAGCTCGCAAACTTCAACGCCTCGTTCGTTGCGGTTCCGAAGAGTGCCGTGGCCACCGCACTCGTGGCAGCGCCGATCGATCGGGATATTCTTATCGTCGATCCTTCTCGGTCGGTTACCGAGCCCGGCGCGGCCAGCGGCTTTGGACAGCATCCGTACGCGCGTACGGCGGGGGACCGGCTGCGGGTCGGTTACGGCAGGCTGACCGTATACCTTGGTGCAGCCGCGGGCTGCGGCAAGACGTACGCGATGCTGGAGCAAGCACATCAGTTGAAGGCGGAAGGCGTTGACGTTGTCGTCGGCTTTGTCGAGACGCACGGTCGAGCCGATACCGCCCACAAACTTGAAGGCCTCGAAAATATACCCCGTTCGGAGTTCAACGCAAATGGCGTGCACTACTCGGAACTTGACGTGCCGGCGCTTCTCGCGCGTAAGCCGGCCGTAGCGCTGATTGACGAGCTCGCCCACACGAATGCACCCGGTAGTAAGTTCCTCAAGCGCTATGAAGACGTGCTGAGCGTGCTCCGGTCCGGCATTTCGGTGATCACCACCTTGAACGTTCAACATCTCGAGGGTCTCAACGACGCCGTTCGCCGCCTGACCGGTGTGACCGTGCGCGAGACCATGCCGGACGGCATTCTCGAGCTCGCCGACGACGTCGTGCTCATCGACGCCAGCGCCCAAACGTTCCGCGATCGCCTGCGCGCGGGTAAGATCTATCCCAAAGAGAAAATCGAAGCGGCGCTCGGATCGTTCTTCCGCTTCGAGAATCTCACAGCGTTGCGCGAGCTTGCCCTTCGTGAAGCGCTGCGCACTCGTGCGATTTCGCGTCGGCGGCATGTTGTCTCCGAGATCGTTCTAGGCGTCGCTGCGCGCGAGCGAGACACTGGCCTCATTCAACGAGCGGCGCGCCTGGCCAAGCGGCTTGATGCGGACTTTAACGTTGTCCACGTCGCACGTTCTGGGGCAGCGGAGCAATCACCGCAGGTTGAGATGCTGCGCGAAACCACCCGCACGCTGCAGGGCCGCTTCACGCTCGTGACCGATGAGAACCCAGCGAGAGCGCTCATTCGCGCAGCAGCGCGGGCGGGCTCAACACTTGTCATCGAAGGCGTGCGAACGAAGACACGGTGGTTCGGGCCGAAATCGTTTGCCTATCAGGTGCTTGCAAGCGGCGCACAGGAACTGCTCGTCTTCGCTCCGATACCCACGAGTAACACGTGACGCATTCATTGGGGGCAAGCGTGGGCTACACGGTGGGTCGCACGACAGCGGCCCTGGCCTGCGCCTGGTCACATCTAACGATCGAGCGCGTACCACGTGCCGACTGCATCGGAGCGCACGACTCGGTAGTTCCGGTGAATGAAGCGCAAAATTTCCAGCGCCCCGGACTCGATGTCGTTGATATATCCGTTAGCGATGTAGGCGTAGGGTGGCCGCACTCGTTCGAGTCCGGTCGTCTCATCCTGCCAGCGATCCGTTAGGAAACTCGGAAGGCCGAAAATCGGCGTTGCCGGCTGCCGGCCCGTCAGGTAGTAGCGAAGGCTTCCGCCGACGAGAAAGATCGGCCCCGGCAGGCTTGACGGGTCATTTAAAAAAGCACTGTCTTCGCGTATCTGCCGGTACTCAGGCCGCACAGCTTCAAAGAAAGCGCGTTGTTCAGCCGCATCGCGAACGAAGCCGTATTTGTGTAAGAGGTAAACATTCGAGGCGAGAAGCCGAAGCGGCTGATAAAATAATGCGCCCAGAAGTACAACGGCCACGATCGCGGCGAGACGCGTGTTGAGGCGTCGTTGATCGCGCACCCAGCTCGCCATTGCATCAAGGCCGTACGCGCTGAGGATGCCAAGCGGCAGGATGGTCAATACAAAATGGTACGGAGCCCAATTGCGCGTTTGGAGAATACCGATGACAAGCGCGAGCACAACCCAGAGCACGAGTCCCAGCGGCAAATCGTTGCGGCCTGATCGTATCCAGCGTGGGGTCCCAATGATTGAGAGAACGGCAAGCGGGGATACGTAGAGTTCAAGCCAGCGGAAAATGACGAGCAAACTACGAGGATCTTGAGCATGTCCGCGCATTGCGATGTGCAGCGGGCTGACAAATGTGGTCAACATCAGTTCACGCAGCGCGTTCGCGTGGGCGAAATACGCCACGACGGCGATCAAGGGTATGGCTGCGCCCAGACAGATCAGTGCGGTCGCGCGCACAAGCGAGCGCCCATCATGAGATATTGCGCTACGGCGGAAAGAACGGAGCGCAATGATCCAAAACATGACGACGATTGGCAAAAGCAGAAACTTGAGAAGCATGACCGCGGCCGCTGCTAAGCCAGACAAGAAGAGAAGAAAGGCTCGTGGCTTAGATGATTCCGCGTACGTGAGCGCACACCACAAGCATACGTACAGCGGGAAACCGGCGAGCGCTTCAACCTGACCATACGCGCCGGGGCCGCCAACTGCATAGTACGTACCTACAGTAAGCAGCGGAAGAGCTGCGACGACCCATCCACGTGAGAACTGGGAGCGCAGCGTCACCATGAGAACAGCGCCAAACACGAGCCAATAGATCAGCTCGAAAACATGCATGCCGCGTTCCGTGAAACCAAAGAGCGATCCGCCAAGCAGATAGAAGAGGTAGATGCCTGGCTGTTTGATATCCCAGAAGTCGACGTACATGACCGCACCGTGACGCATCATCGTTGCGCCGATCGTGAATGATGCTTGATCGCTTGTAAACGGGAACGGTACGTGCAGCGCACCGATGACGGCCAGCGCGAGGAGGCTGAGGGCGCCAAGCCAGATGACTTGCGACCGATCATCTTTCGGCAACATGCAAAAGCGCCTCCCTTGAGTAGGGGTGCCGGCCTCGCATCATTTGAGAGGCGACCTCGAACTCCTATTGTTGGTCGCCCGAGGGTTTCATTTGGCCGGACGCAAACGCAATCGAACGGTCGACTTACGGTCGGCCGCACCGTTGGGATGATGGTGAAATCGGCAGACACAACAGACTTTAGATTGGAGCCGGAGGATGGGAAACTGCCTCCGGGATGCGCTCAAAGTCGGCGGACTCTCTGCCAGCGTGGCGTGACAACACCGAGCCAAGCTTTCGCATCGGCGAAAGAAGGTGTAGAGACTGGACGGGCGCGGCCTACGTCGTTAGGACGATACTACGGTCAAGGCACAGTCCGGACCACAAAGCATCAAGACGATAATCATTTGTTTTGAGGCGTGGCGAAAGCCATAGTGGTGCGAAAATCTGTCGCCCGAAAGGGCATCCGGGTTCGAGTCCCGGTCATCCCACATATCATATCCTGAGCAGAGCTTGGGCACTAGGACGTTGGGCCGTTTGTCTACACTGGTGAACAGAAGCGGAGCGCCGGTCGCCCGATAACCCGGAATAAACGCGGGTTGTGCTGAAAAGCAATACCGTGTACGAAGCAGAGGCGAACGCTCGAGTCGAGCTAGCGAACCAAATTCCGGCAACGATCTTGGCGCGTTTTCACGAGCTCACAGGCAAGGTCACGGCGAAAACGTTGCTACCTTGGAGCGAGCATTGCACCGAGTGCGTGGCTCCGAAGTGTTACTCGACCTGCGATTTGTATTCGCCGCGCGCAGATTTGAAGTGCCGTCGATTTACCGACGGCATGGTCCGCATCGATGACGCCCACGCGGTCAATGGTTACCTGCTGAAGCTCGGATTCAAACGTTGGGCTCAGCTGTGGGCGCAAGGCAACACGTATCTCTATGACACGGCCACGGCCAAGGCAGCCGAAAAAAAGGATCGTTTCCTCGGGTCACTGATCTTTAAGGCTCCGATGCCGCATTCGCTCCGCCGTGGCCTTATGCGCCGGCGATACGATAGCAAACGCAGGCAGGCGACGATGCGCTCAAGATCTGACGAGCGGCCGAATTGCTTTGTCGCTGAGATCTACAATCCCCAGGATCGGCCAATCAGCCTGACGTTCTCTATTATACCGGCTGATCCAAACAACAAAATCCAATTCAATCGCTTGATCACACTCCAGCCCGGCTTCACGCGCGAACGATTTTCCGCAGACGAGATCGAGCGGGCCATTGATATGCGCTCGCGCTATCATATGTCGATCGTCGCAAACGACATCGACGACGGTACCACGCTATACTTTGGGCTGCTCGATTTTGTTCACGACGCGAGCTTTGTTCCAGCCGCGCAAGAGGTCAAGGTAAAATGCGTTGTCTGGGACCTCGATAACACGATTTGGGATGGAACGCTCATCGAGGACGGCGCCGACCGGCTCAAGGTTAAACCCGAAGTGTTTGCAGTCATCAAAGAACTCGATGGCCGGGGTATTTTGCAGTCGGTAGCCAGCAAGAACAACCCGGACGAAGTCCTGACGGTGCTCGAGCGGACCGGCCTCCGCGAGTATTTTTTGCATCCGCAGATTTCGTGGGGGCCTAAGAGCGCGGCCATAGAGCAGATTGTCCGTGCTCTCAACATTGGTCTCGATACGGTGCTCTTCGTTGACGATTCGGAGTTCGAACGCAGCCAAGTGCACAGCGCTCTGTCAACCGTACGTGTCGTCAGCGCGTCGGAGTGTAGTGCTCTGCCCGATCGGCAAGACTGCACCGTGTCGGCGACGGCGGAGAGCCGTGCTCGCCGCAAGATGTACCAAGACGCGATGATCCGCGAGGCAGCCGCCGGCGAATTTGACGGCGACTACATGTCATTTCTCAAGGATTGCCAGATTGTGCTTGAGATCTCGCCGCTGACGGAGACGAATCTTGAGCGCGTTCACGAATTGACCCAGCGCACCAATCAGATGAACTTTTCGGGCAACCTCTATTCGCGCGACGTTCTCAACGATATCATGCACTCGAGCTTGCGCGCCTACGTCATCAACTGCAAGGACCGGTTCGGCAGCTACGGCACAATGGGATTCTGCATCGTCGAGCCTCTCGAGCCGCGGGTGAGAGATCTTATGTTCAGCTGCAGAATTCAATCGAAGCGAATTGAGCACGCTTTTCTCACGTATCTGCTTAAAGACATGATGCGGGCATCCCCGCGAGATTGTTATTTCACGTACAAGAAGACGCCGCGAAACGCGGCCGCCGGCAAGGTCTTTGATGATTTCGGGATGGAGCTCGTCGAAGAACGCGACGGCGTCGCCACCCTCGTCTTCCGTGCTGGCCGGCCCATACCCGACGACAACGTAGTCGAAATCGTCCAGCCGGCCGTTTTCAATCCGCTGGCCGCCTTTTCGATCGCCGAGCGCTAACCAACAGGATAAATCTTCCAGCCGCTCTCCGCTGCCAGCTGCACGGCGGTAATCCCTGACGGTACCAGAGTGAACCCAGGCATCAAGTTGACCATCAATTCTTTCAGGACTGCTTCCGTCGACCGGTCGGCTCGCGTCGCGCATTCCGCCGCGAACGACGTTAAAGCGTGGTGACATATCATGAAAGAGCCACCCCGCTTGAGCACTGCTTGAGCGCTGAAATCTTGATACAGGCCCTTGGGATCATCGGGCCGAGCATGAACGTCGAGATTAGACATCGCTCTATAGTAGACGTTCGTGTCGGCGAGCTGATAGCGTTGACTGATCCCGTACTTGCGCCACACATCGTCGTTTAAGCCAAAGAGCACGGCTGGTCCCGAAAATACCCCAAGCGTAGCAAGTGGCGTTGACGTGGGCAGTGAGAATTGGTACCCATTCATTGCAAACTGCATGTGCATGAATATCAAAGCGGTGCTGGTTGACGCCTGTACCGAAGCTGTCGTGGCTGGAAAGAGCTGTTTGTGCGGGTTGTGCGTGCGGATGACCGTCATCATCCGGTCATAATCGTACTCGTCAGGCGTGAGGACAGCATAGAGAATCCGTCCGTGCGGGTGGGCGCTTCCGCGTTGTCCTCTTGGGTTACAGGCAGCGAGCGCAGCGGCAGTCGCGGCAAGTGCCGTTGCGCCAAGAAACGCTTTGCGAGGAACGCGTGCGTCTCGGTCTTTATTCGTCTCGTCGCTCCGCTTGCTTATCCCGCTGTCTTGTTTGCTCATCCCGCCGCCTTGTTTGCTCATCCCGCCGCCTGATTGTAGCAACGGACCTGATTGTGGCAACGGACCTTTAGGTCCGTTAACGCTTCCACGGCATCGGCAAACCGCTGCGCAGCGCGCGGATGCATACTCAAGAAGAGCGTCGGCTCGATGAGCTCGCACTCGATAACCAGCGGTTCCCCTGCGGTGCCCAGCACTAAGTCAACACGCGCATATAACGCGGGGGTTGGAAGAGATTGCATCGCTTTGACGGCGACGGCAATTTCGGCACCGGTTGCCTCGGTTGGTGTCTCGCCTGCCTCACCCGCCGGGAGCAAGGGTTGAAACGCGGTCTTGCGCGCTGCATGCGAGTAGGTGCCGTTGATGAACATGAGCGATCGCTCGCCACGATCTTGTACGGACTTCATGAACGGCTGCACCATGACGTCGTGTTTGAGAAGCAACCCGTCAAGGTGCTCTTGATCCTCCGCACTGCCAGAAACCCGTCTGACTCCGTAGGTCGATAGTCCAATCGCTGGTTTTATTACTGCCTCCAGCCATCCGGGTCCGCCGAGCGTCGTCCGCAAGTTCGCTCGCGAATTTGCGCCAAGCCACAAAGTCGGCACGGTGGGGACGCCTTTCGAAGCCAGATCCCTCAAGTAGCTCTTGTGAATATTCCAACGCACGAGCTCCAGCGGATTGAAGAGCGGGGCAACACGTGATACCGAGTCAGCCCACGCGAGAAACGCCTCGTGCTTGAGATTGTAATCCCAGGTTGAACGGATGATAACCGTGCCCGCGGCGGACCAATCGACTGCGGGGTCATCCCATACAGCGGTGGCCACCTCGTGTCCGCGCTGGGTGAGGACGTCCACGGCGAGCCGGTCGTCCGCATCGAGGTCCGGCATTCCCGAATACGTAACGAAAGTGAAGTCTGTCATCGGCTTTCATTAAGAAACGTTTGTTTACCGGCAAAAATTGGGCGGCACACGCGCCGCCCCTGGGGTCTCAAGCTTTAAGTCCCAGCGGACTTTTGCCGCCCGATTTCATATCAAGCAGGCTGGGCAGCCTTCCCTGCCGTCGACGCGCCCCAGAGCATGATAACCCCTGAGACCAGATGCAGCCAGCGATCCCAGCCTCCGATGGGCAGGAAACTGTCGATCTTCATCTCGATGGGGCCGATGAATCCGAGGATTCCGATGAGCAGCAAAATGATGCCAAAAAGGCGCAGATAGCGAGCTGAGCTTTCCTCTGTTCCTGCCATGAGCAGGCCCGACACTCCGATAACAAGATGCACGATATTGTGCAGAAGGTTGATATAGAAGACTCCGAAGAGCGGTACAGGGGTCATTCCGAACGTGCCGCCCGCAAACGGCAGAAATCCGACAACGCCAACAAGAGTATAAATGATGCCGAATGCGAGCGCGATGGTCTTAGCCATGGCTAAACCTCCAAACGGTCATGCCGGCGAGCATAACGCACGCCGCAAGATTCAACGACGTTTACGTCAGCCGAGCGCGCCCACCTCTCGCCTAAGAATGCACCGGACCCGCAGTGCGGACCAGACGCTGAAAATTGTCGTTGTCGACGTTTCCTCCGCTTGCAATGATGCCAACGCGCTTTCCACGCACGGGGAGTTTCGCAGCTAAAGCGGCAGCCAGCCCAACGGAACCGGACGGCTCCAAGATAAGCGCAGCGTGATCGAACGCCGCGCGCATGGCCGCGCGTATCTCGTCATCGGACACCGTGAGGACGCCGTTGGCTAAGTTGTGAACGATTGGCCAGGTGAGTTCTCCGGGCGACGCCGATCGTAAGCCGTCTGCAATTGTTTCAGGATCGGCGATGGCCTGACGCTCGCCGCGTTCAAATGAGATCTGCCAGTCATTCCCCGCTGCGGGCTCGACGCCGTAGATGACCAGCTCCGGCCGTTCGTGCCGTGCAACAACCGAACTGCCTGCGAGCAACCCTCCGCCCCCGAGCGGCACGAGCAGCACGTCGAGGTCCGGTATTTCTTCAAAAAGCTCGAGCGCTGCGGTACCTTGGCCCGCCATGATGCGGTAGTCATCGAACGGTGGAATCAGTATCGCGTGCGTTCTGGCGGAAATCTCGTGGGCAATTGCCTCGCGGTTTTGTGTTTGCCGGTCGTAGGTAATGACGGTGGCGCCGTAATCGCGGGTGGCCCGCAGCTTCGTCGCCGGGGCGTCTGCCGGCATGACGATCGTGGCATCGATTCCGAGCAGTTTAGCGGCGAGAGCCACGCCTTGGGCGTGGTTGCCGGATGAAAACGCGACGACACCGCGGCGGCCTTCGTCGGCCGATAACTGCGCGAGACGATTGTATGCGCCGCGAAACTTGAAAGCGCCGCCGCGCTGGCTGTTCTCGCACTTGATGAAAAGCGCGTTGCCGGCCCGCAGGTCGAGCACGTCCGAATGAACGACTGGCGTGCGCTGCGCGACGCCCTGCAGGCGCAGCGCGGCTGCGCGCACATCGTCAATGGTCACGGGCGATTTGAAGTTCGTCGTCTACTCCAAGCGTTTCGATTGGCGGGCACGCGCTCTCTGAATGAAGTGCGCCGCTCGCAGTATTAATGATGAGTACCCGCTCGCCCGCACCGATGGTCCCCAGCTTGCGCGCTTGCGCCACTGCGGCGAGCGTCGCGGCGCCTTCGAGCGACGCGAGCACACCTTCGTGTTTGGCGAGCCGTTCCTGGTATTCGAGAATATCTTCATCGTCCACTGCGATAGCGCTGCCGCCGGTCTCTGTGAGGATGCGCAAGACGAGGAAATCACCGATTGCCTTCGGGACGTTGATGCCGAATGCCACGGTTGACGCGCCATCCCAGGGTTGTGATACATCTCGGCGCTCGCGAAATGCCTTGACGATGGGCGCGCAGCCGCACGATTGGACGGCAATGAAATGCGGCAACGCGGGGCCAAGCAACCCAATCGCCTGAAGCTCGCGAAATGCTTTGTGCATGCCGATGAGTCCAACGCCCCCGCCAGTCGGATAGACGATGACATCCGGCACGTTCCACTCGAACTGCTCGGCAATCTCGAACCCGAGCGTTTTCTTGCCTTCAATGCGATATGGTTCTTTCAGTGTCGATGCATCGTACACGCCGCCCTTGGCGCATGCGCGCGACACGAGGCGGCCTGCATCGTTGATCAACCCGTCAACAAGGACGACCTTCGCACCGGCCAGCAGGCACTGGGTGCGATGAATCGTGGGAGAGACCGCGGGCATAACGATGATTGCTTGCATGCCAGCGCGCGCGGCATACAACGACCACGCGCTGCCGGCGTTGCCGTTCGACGGCATTGCAAACCTTTGGACGCCTAACTCGCGCGCGCGTGAGATTCCCACCGCAGCGCCGCGAGCTTTGAAGCTGCCGGTCGGCAGTGCCCCCTCGTCTTTACAGTACAGGTCAGTCAAGCCAACACTCTCTCCGGCGCGCCGCAACGGGAGAATTGGAGAGGCGTGCTCGCCGAGTGAGACCACTGCGTCGTCGCGCCGCACCGGCAAGAGCTCCCGAAAACGCCACAACCCGTGTGGGCGGCGAGCAAGAGACTCGCGGGTGAGAGATGTGGCGGCAGTTGCGAGATCGTAGCGGGCGAGGAGCGGGGCCCCGCATTCGCATTGCTGCTGGACGCGGTCGGGATCGTAGGTGCGCGAGCAACGCGAGCAGCCTAGAGTCGAAAGCGCGCTTGTGGCCATACCTTATGAACGTACCTCGGTACGAGGGTATGTTTGGAAAAACCCAGAAACCGCCTCTTCCTGCGCTGAAAGGTTAACCAACCCAAAGTTTGGCATGCCAGTTTCTGATCGCCGTATCTTAAAGTATCAGTCAATCGCCGTTGACATTCGCGATCGCATCGCCCGGGGATCGCTTAAACCTGGCCAGCAGTTGCCTGCGTCGGCAAGCCTCGCGAAGCAGTATGGCGTCGCGCTCATGACGGTGCGCCAAGCACTCGCGTTGCTGGAGCAAGAAGGCACGGTCGAAGCGCGTCACGGCGCCGGCACCTTCGTCGTAGACGGGCCGCGGCGCAATCTCAAGCGCTTCGGCAAGGTGCTTATCGTTGAAGATGACGAGGCGCTGTGCGAGACAGTCGCCGCCGCGCTGCGCGACCACGGGCATAAGGTTGACGTGTCGATGACCGGCCGCGACGCGCTCGCTCGCCTCAGGACACGCGAGCCGTATGACGCGATCGTCCTCGATCTGCGCCTGCCGGATATGAACGGGCTCGAGATTGTCGAGCACATCAAGCTCAACCGTCCGTCGCTAGGCCTCATTGTCGCCAGTGGATATCTCGAGCAAGAAGATGTTCTTCGCACAGCAGAGCGCTGGCCGATCATGATGCTGCGCAAGCCCTATGCCGCAAGCGATCTCATCGAGCGCCTCAACATGCTGCTGCAGCAGCGGCGCGACTACGTTCGCATCTAACGAAAAACAACTTCGCCGTTGAAAATTGTCGTCGCCGTCAAGCAAGTGCCGGATACGAGTGCGGAAAAGGCACTTGACCCGAAGACCAAGCGTCTGAACCGCACCTCCATCGAGAACGTGCTCAACCCGTTCGACGAGTATGCCATAGAAGAAGCGTTGCGTCTCAAAGAGTCCATTGGTGGTGACACAACCGTCACGATCCTCACCATGGCGCCCCAAAGCGGCAGCGACATCGTGCGCAAGGCGCTGGGCATGGGCGCCGACAACGCCGCCATGCTGTCCGATGACACAATCGGCGGCACCGACACCATGGGCACCGCGTACCTCCTCGCACTCGCGCTCAAGCACATCGGTTTCGACCTTGTCCTAAGCGGCACGCAAAGCACTGACGCCATCAACAGCGTCGTGCCGGCCGCCATCGCAGAGCATCTCGGCATCCCGGCGCTAACCTACGCCAAGAAGCTTTCCGTTAAAGACGGCACGGTCGAGATCCAGCGCGAAACAGAAACCGGGTACTGGCGAGTTGCATCGCAGCTGCCGGCGCTCGTGTCAGTCACCAAGAGCATCAACGAGCCGCGCTATCCGACGCTTAAGGGCATCATGGGCGCCAAGAAAAAGGAAATCACGATGCTCACGCTTGCAGCAATCGGCGCGGACAACGCGCGCATCGGCGATCCGGGCGCAAAAACGCAGGTGGATGCGTTCGCGACCGTTGGCGCCAGAGCGCGCGGCGAGGTTACCGCGGTATCGGATCCCCACGAAGGCGCGAAGAAGATCTTGGATTTTTTGATTGCAAAGAAGCTCATATAAATGAAGGCTCTACTCGCGTTCATCGAGCACGACGACGGCCAGGTTCGCCGCAGCGGACTTGAGCTTGCCACCAAAGCCGCGGACTTGGGGCGAGAGCTGGGCGTTCCTGCGAGCGCGGTGGTTCTCGGTAAAGGCGCGCAAGACGCGGCCCAAGCATTAAAGACGACACCCATTGACACCATTTACACTGGTGCAGACGTGCCGGTCGATGAGCATTTGGGCGACCCTGCCGTCGACGCTATAGAAGCATTGCTCAAGCAGATCGGGTCTGCCGCACTGCTCGTGCCTGCAACAAACGTCGGCAAAGACACGGGCGCCAGGATCGCGGTCCGTCTAGGGGCAGGAGTGATCACTGAAGCGAGCGACATCTCGGTCAAAGATGGAGCGCTCATCGTGCAATCGCCGAAATTCGGTGGATCAGTTACAAGCACGATCGGCTTTAAGAACTCCGAATATCAAGTGATCGTCTGCCGTGCGAACAGTTTCGCTGCTCGCACGGAGCCCGGCAAAGGCGATCTCGTTGCGCTTCCGGCGCCTGAGGCAAAGCAATACGCGACGCGCGTAGAGGAGAAGGTTGTCCAGGAAGCTGGAAAAATCTCGGTCGAAGAGGCCGGCATCGTCGTCTCCGGCGGCCGTGGCTTGGGCGGCCCGGAGCACTTCGACATCATCGAAGCTCTGGCAGATGCGCTCGGCGGTGCGGTCGGCGCGTCACGCGCAGCAGTTGACGCGGGCTGGATTCCCCACGCGCATCAGGTTGGTCAAACGGGCAAGACCGTTACCCCACAGCTCTACATCGCGTGTGGGATTTCCGGGGCGATCCAGCATAAGGTGGGGATGCGCAGTGCAGGCATTATTGTCGCCATCAACAAGGATGGTAATGCGCCAATATTCGAATTCTGCGACCTTGGGGTCGTGGGCGACCTTTTCCAGATCGTTCCTGAACTTACCAAGCTCGTGAAGGAACGGAAAGGCGCCGCTTAACCGTTAGTAAACAGGAGAGAGGACGCACTTTGCCTCGTTACCTTGTCGCCGGCCTTATCACGCTGCTCGTGCTCGTCGTTATCGCGTTTGCGCCGCCGACCGGCGTTTCGGCGAGGCCGCATGGTCCCGCGCCCAGCCCGTCGCCGACCAATTCTCCTACCCCGACGCCGGCAGAGCGCATTGCCACGCTTACTCAGACGGTCAAAGATAATCCCAACGACAAAAACGCGCAGTCGGAACTGGGCGAGCTGCTTGTGGAAACTGGTCGGGCGAGCGAAGGGCGCGATCATCTCGAGACCGCCATCCGCCTCGGCCAAGCCGATGCGCAAGTGTGGTTTTTCATCGGCCTGGCAGATCGCGAGCTTCAAGATCTGACCGATGCGATCTCGGCATTCGAGCGCGCCGAAATTGCCGACCCGGGGAATCAAGCGGTGCTGTCGAGTCTCGTCGATGCCTACTTAGCAGTTGGCCGCCTTCAAGATGCGCGTCGCATTGCGAACCGCGCAATCAGTCTTCACCCCGCGGAGGCGTTCGGATACGAAGCGCTGGGCACGGTGCAGTTAAATGAAGGGAAGTTTGAAGATGGGCGCGCCTCGCTGAACAAGGCCATCTCGATCGACCCCAAAGACGTGCGCGCAAAGCTCTTGGTCAGCAGATCGTATTTGGGCCAAAAGAATCCCGATGCTGACAAGGCGCTGGCGGGGTACGAAGATATCCTGAAGGATGATCCAAAGAACACGGATGCGCTGTCCGGCAAGGCCGACGCACTGTCGCGCAAGAACGACGTCGCTGGTGCGGTCGCAGTGCTGCAGCAAATCGTCAAGCTGGAACCCGACAGCGTCGAGCCTGAAGATGACATTGCACAGCTGTACCTTGATAAGAAGATGGTCGATCAAGGACGAGCTCAGTTCGCGCAGGCAATCAAAGATCACCCGAAGGCCGCTGAGCCGTGGGCGCTCCAGGCAGAATACGATCTGCGGCAAAAGAACTATACGCAATCCGAAAAGGAATTCGAGCAAGCTCTCGCGCTTCAACCCGAAAACCTGACATTGCTGTTCGAGTATGGACGCCTCGAGCTTCTAGCGCTCAGGCACAATACAAAGGCACAAGATGCATTTTCCCGACTCGTCAACGCGCAGCCGGGCAATCCTGAAGCAATGTTTTGGCTAGGCCAGGCGTACGCCGCTGAGGGCCAATGGGCGCAGGCAAAGGATGAATATCAGCAATCCTTCCAGCTGGCGCACACGTACCAAGGCCTATTTAACCTTGGCTTGGCATATTTCAATCTCAACAACTACAAGCAGTCGCGGCAGATATTCGAGGCGCTCGCGGTGCATCAAGACAAGGCTCATCCCGATGCGCAACTCTGGTTCTTGCTGGGCGAGACCTACCGGCATTTGGGCGACAAGAAAGACGCAGCCGCGGCCTACAAGCGCTATCTCACCTACGTCAGCAGCGGCGACGGTGCCAACAAAGCACGCTCATATATCAAGCAGCTCGGCGGCACCTAAACGATGCGCGGCGTCGGCCTGATCATCGTCATGGCTGGCGTTGTGATCGGAGCGGGCGTAGCAATCGTCTTCGGTGCATTTCCAACGCGAACCGATATACGCGAGATTGATTTCTCACGCTCGGGATGTTTCGGACGGTGCCCAGCATACGAAGTCACCTTTCGGTCGGACGGGTGCGCCGTTCTCGTGGGCGATCGTAACACATTGCTTGTCGGGCGTTATACGGGGATTGTGCCTTTTCAGAAGCTGGCGAGCCTGGTGGAATCGCGCCACTTCTGGGATCTTCACAATCAATACGCTATGAACGTCTGGGACACCCCGGGAATGAAGTTACGCGTGGTCAAGCCGTCGATGACCAAGGTGGTTGAAACGCGCGCGTCTGACTCCTCGGAAGTGCCCGTCGATTTTTATGAAATCGGCAAACTGATCGATGGTTTTGTGTTTACCACGTATTGGTTCAGCAACGGCCATGTACACAATCCGTCAGAGCCCGGTCGTTTTGACGTAATGCCGCCTTCCAAGTACGTTCCGAACTGCGTCTAACTAAACCAACTCGTCGCTTCGCTGACCATGCCTCTGAGCCGCTCATCATGCGGCTGTCTTGCCTCCGGGACGTGAACGTCGGGTGCGTGTTTGCCGAAATCATAGGCGAGCGACGAACCGCTCGCGCGCAAATTGTCTAGCGAATAACCACCTTCAAGGATGAGTGCAAGGCCCGCATTTTGACCGCTTGCGACATTGCCCAGTAAACCGCACAGCGCATCAACCGCGCGTGGCGCGACGGGCAGACCCGCAATTGGATCCCCGGCGAGAAAATCAAAACCTGCTGAGACGATGATAGTCTTCGGGCGGAATCGGGCGGCGACGACCGGCAAGATGTTCGCCCACACCGCGACGAAGTCGTCAGTATCGGTCGAGTGTGCCAGCGGAATGTCGACGACAAAGCCCGCGTCGCTGACGCGCGACTCGTTAAACGCGCCGGTCCCCGGATAAGCGGGGTAGGCGTGGGTCGAGATAAACCCGATTCCTTTATGTCCTTGCTCGAGCGCGCTCTCCACCCAAGCTTGCGTGCCGTTGCCATGATGGTAGTCGAAATCGGCGATGAGAACGTTGCCACGCTCGCGCAGCGCCCATGCGGCCGCGATCGCGACGTTATTAAAAACGCAGAAGCCCATTCCACGGTTTGGCTCGGCGTGATGACCTGGCGGCCGTACCACGGCAAGCGATGGATTGTCAAAGCGTCCTGAGCGTGCGGCCTCAACTGCTCCACCGGCCGCCACAAGGGCGATATCAAAGGTGTTGTGTGAGACAATTGTGTCGCCCGTGGGCAGCTCGCCGACAGCGTCGCTTGGCAGCAAGTCGCAAACGCGCTTGACCATCGAGACATAACGCTCCGGGTGCACCGCTGCAATCAATGACGCTTCGGCCGCCTTCGGCCGTGCAAATGATGTTCGCAGCGAGCCGCCGGCCTCGAGGCCCGCGACGAATGCCTCCAGCCGCTCGCCCCGTTCTGGGTGCCCCCTTCCCGTTTGGTGCTGCTCGTAAATAGGATCGAAGAAGACTTTAAGGATGGATCGATGCCCCGATCTTCGAGATCTCCTTCGTCGAAAGATCGCCGACGATCGTGAAGTTGAGGCCGCCTGCGTTCCACGAAGCGATCGCCTGCCCAGAGACTTCGGCATATTTGCCGCTCGCGGCCCCGATGTCTATGGGTTCGGATTCGCCCTCGTTGAAACGCGGCAGCTGGCCAGTTGCATTCTCAAACAGCGAGAACGTTCGCAATCCGTCGCCATAGACAAATTCGACGGTATTCACGCCGTCGTGCGCGGCCACGCTGCCTCGTTCAAGAATGAAACCATTCGGCAAGTAGTTGGGCGGAGCGAACTTGAAATCCAATGACTTCACGAGGTCGTTCGTGTTGGTGGTCGTCTTGGCGTAGCTCGCACCCGAAACGAGCGTCATGCCGCTCGGCACTGTCAGGCTGAAGAGGTCCTGTGGCAAGCTGACTCCCACCCGAATGCCGTCAAAGCTTGATTTTGCGCTGACGCTGCCATCGGCCATATAGTTTTCTCGGCGTAAAATGAGTTTCGACTGTTTGTCAACCCAAATGCGCTGCACGAGTGCTCCCGTGTGTTTGGAAACGAGCGACAAGCTCGTCGTCGTGCGTCCGGCCACGGAGCTCGTCGGACCAGTGTCCACGGAATAGTTGGCTTCCACACGTGCGACGTCAACCGGCGCAAGAATGCCGGGTGCCGTGTTCCTCCAGTCATAGCTGTAGACCCGATTGCGCGAGGGCTCGTAGCGGTAGGTAAGCGACTCGTTGCTGACGATCATGCGCCCGTATGCGTCGGCGGGAGCAACATACCAAATGCGCCACCGATTCGGCGCCTTGTGCTCGATGCGCGCCACAGTCGACGCAGCATGATCGCCTTCATAAACGACAGAGGTCAGCGTGCCCGAATACGATACGCTGTCGTCAGCTCCGACCGCTTGCGTGTATAAGACACGCCCGTCGTTTGCAGCCACAGCAGCGGCGGGCGCGACAACCGTCAGCCACGCGCATGCCAACAATAAGAAGAAGGGAGAAAAGTTATGGAGCCGGTGCATTCGCGTTATCGCCGACGTTCGACGTGAGGAGGTACGCGTTCCAGGCGCGATCGCCCGATTGCGAATTCATCGTGTGCGCGACATGCTGGCGCACAAAATAGTCGGCTGACAGTTGCGGCGCATTGCCCGCGCTGTTGTTGCCGACATACGATGCGACGCCCGCCATAAGTACAAGTGCCGCCGCAGCCGGCGCAAAAATAGCCGGTCGCAGCAGCGCTCGCAAGTTAGGCACGAACCCAAAGGTCCGTTCGCGGCGCACCGCTTGGCGGACGCCCGCCAAAATCGAGGTTGGCATCTCAAGCTCGGTCGCAAACACGGCACGCAGCGACTCCGTCAGCGCGCTGTTTGCTGCCATCTCTTCCCGGCAGTCCGTACAGGACTGCAGGTGTTCGTAAACGGCAGCATCAGCCGCGGCGTCGAGCTCGCGGCGCTGGTAGTCGGTCATAAGTTCGCGGCAGTGTTGGCACGTCATATCAATAGAAATCTCGCTTGAGAAGCCTTTCGCAATCCCCTCGTTCCAGGTAACGCATTTGCGAGGGGGTTCGTTCCACCGGACGGTAGGCGTCCCGTACTACAACATGTCATAGGCCGAACCCCTGTCGCTGTTCCTCTTCACGCTGTCTGGGGATCATTTTTCGCAGCTGAAGGCGCGCCCGGTGAAGCCGGGAGCGCACGGTGCCGATCGAGCATGCCATAATATCGGCAATCTCTTGGTAAGAGCGATCCTCGATATCGGCAAGCAGCACGACTGCCCGCTGGTCGGGTGTCAGCTCCCGAAGCGCCTTCTGGACAGCTGAGCTCAATTCGCGCTCGTGCAGCTGCTCGATCGGGTCATGCTGCCCTGCATCTTTGGGCAGTTCGTGCGGCATGTTGTCGTCGGGGAGCCCCTGCAAGAAGATGCCTTTGCGCTTGCGCAGCTCGTCTCGGTGCAGGTTCGTGACGATGCGGTATATCCAAGAAAGGAAAGATGTGCCTGGTTGGAAGGAGCGCCAGGCCCGAAAGACTCGAATAAACGCTTCCTGCGTTAGATCTCTTGCGTCCGGCTCGTTGCCCGTGAGGCGGTACGCATAGTTATAGGTCTGACGGCCGTACGTCGCCATTGCGTGCTCGAGGAACGCGGTTTGATCCTCGGTCGGCGGCTCGTCGTGGCGGCGAGGTCTGGCGGTCACTTTGGCGGGCTTTTAAGAGCTGAATCTCAATCCCTTGCGGCTGGTGTAACACTGAACGTCGACTTCCATCTTCATACAACAGAATCTGACGGTTTGCTCGAGCCATCCGCGTTGCTGCGGACCATTGCTTCGGTCGGAATGGACTATTTCTCGATCACCGATCACGACACGCTATCGGTGCACGTGCGTCATACGGAGCAGTTGAAGAAATTCGGACGCCGCGCCGTCACAGGCATCGAAGTAAGCACGAACACGGGTGATCGGGAAGTTCATATACTGGGTTACGGCATTACCGTTGGATCCAACGAATTGCGCGAGATTCTGTCTGATCGGGCGGCAGCGAGGCGCAAGCGCGCCGAGCGTGTCGTCGACAAACTTGCCCATCAAGGCGTGCGCATTTCCATGACGGATGTTGCCCGTCATTGCACAGGTGAAATGATTGGCCGTCCTCACATCGCGCGGGCACTCGTTGACGTCGGCGCTGCGCGCGACGTTGGCGACGCCTTTGCACGATATATTGGATCTGGCTGCAGCGCCTACGTGCCGGTCACGACGGTCACGCCCGCCAAAGCGATTCGCGCGATCAACGACAGCGGCGGCGTCTCCGTGCTCGCACATCCAACGCGTAACGGAGCAGAAGAATTGCTCGGTGAGTTTGTCAAGGACGGGCTTCACGGCATCGAGGCATTCTCGACGAGCCACACGCCGCACGACAGCGAACGCTTTCGCGCGCTCGCGCGAACGCACAAGCTTGTGATGACGGCAGGCACAGATTTCCACGCACCGACCGACGCGAATCCATATCCCGGCGTGGATGTCGCCGACGAGGACATCGCGGGTTTTCTCGAGCTCCTAAAACTGAAGCAACCTAAAACTGTAGCAACGGACCTTTAGGTCCGTTAACGCCGACCGATCTACCGCGAACGCTCCGCCGCCTCGACGACGCTTCGCAACAACACGGCAGTCGTGACCGGACCCACTCCGCCTGGGACTGGCGTCAGCAGTCCCGCAACGGGCAATACTACGTCGAAATCGACGTCACCGACAAAATGGCCGTTGAGGTAGTTCGTGCCGACGTCGATGACCGTCGCGCCACCTTTGACCATGTCGGCCGTGACGAAATGCGGCTTGCCAACTGCAGCAACGAGAATATCAGCCTGGCGCGTGATCTCGGGAAGTACTTTTGTGTGCGAATGGCAGACGGTGACAGTCGCATTCTTCGCGATGAGCAGGAGCGCCACTGGTCTGCCTACGACTGCAGAGCGGCCCAAGACTGCTGCGCGCGCTCCATCCAATGAGGGGACGCCAGGCTGCTGCAAGAGCTCCATGACAGCGGCAGCAGTTGCCGGGACCAAGAACGTCTCGCCGGCCACGAGCAAGCCTTGATTATATGGATGGGCTCCGTCAACGTCTTTGCGCGGATCGATCTCCTCGGCGATACGCTCTGCGTCAAGACCCGGGGGGAGTGGACGCTGGACCATCATTCCCTGAATGTGGGGGTCGTCGACGATATCGGCTACCGCCACGAGCACGTCGTTGGTCGAAGCACCGGCGGGCAGCTGGCGGATGTCGATATTGATGCCGAGCGAACCTCCGCTTTTCGCAATTTGTTCCGCGTACAGCCGTCCGGGCTCGTCGCCTTCGAGCAGCACAATCGCGCACGTAGGTATGATGTTGCGTTCGCGAAGTGTCGCCGCTCGCGTCTTTACTCGTTCGCGAATGTCTTTTGCTACTGCGCGGCCGTCGAGCAATTGTGCGGGACTCACGTTGAGTGCGCGCCGTCGCGCGTTAGTTTCCCGAGAATTACTTCGGCAAGAAGGCTAACCCGCGCGAGCTGACCGTGGACGCGTTCCGTGAATGTGCGCGCGGCCGCGCGATCTTTAAGTGCGGCGGCATTGATCTCTACGTTGAGGGCTGCTCCGTGCGCCGCTGCTTGGGCGCACAGCGCGGCACACCCGACGTCGCTGAGCGCATTTTGGTTACCGATGTCGACCAACTCGGCTGCAAGCTCGCTGATCGCAAGTGCAGCTGCAATAACCCGCAGCGGCGGATCGATGGCCTCACCGAGGGCCGATTGAATCCGTGCACTTCGCGCCGACTTTTCCGAATCACTCGACTTCGGCAGGCGATACGCTGCGCTAACGCGATCGAACGCTCCGGCATCTTCGTCGACGAGCTTGAGCAACTCGTCGCTTAGCGTTTGCGCAGATTGCGCAACTTCTGTGCATCGTTGCGCGACTGCCGCGTACTTCGGCGCGTTCGCGGTGAGCAACGCCACCATTCGCACGAGGCCTGCGCCAAATGAACCGACGGCAGCAGCGACGCTACCGCCCCCGGGCGTCGGATCCGCTGACGCGAGTTTGCGTGTGAACGCTTCCATCGAGAGTGCGCTGAGTGTCAAGAATACTCGTTCCTCATATGACCGGAGTTGAGGCCGGTTTGGCGCGGAGGCATTTCGTGTCCTTGTGCGGGCTGCGCGCGCGCGTGGCCAACGAACGTCGCAGCAGCGCGGTGAGAAAGCCAGGAGTCTGAGAGGCTCGGCCTAAAGACCGAAAACTACGTTAACGGAGGCATGCGTTTGTCAACTCAACTCGGCGCGAAGAACAAATACGACGTTAAGGATCCTGCGCTCGCGACGCTTGGAAAAAATCGCATCGCGTGGGCCGCGCAAACGATGCCCGTGGTTGGTGCTATCGCGCAGCGATTCGCGAAGGCTCGTCCGCTGGCCGGCCTGCGCGTGGGCGCCTGCCTGCACGTCACCACGGAGACCGCAAACCTCATGATCGCGCTGGCTGCGGGCGGCGCCGAGATTTGGCTGTGTGCAAGCAATCCACTCTCGACGCAAGACGACGTCGCAGCCGCGCTCGCGATCGAGCACAAGATGAATGTGTTCGCCGTCAAGGGGGAAGACAACGCTCGATATTACGGGCATATCGAAGAGGTCATCAAGGGCAATCCGCAGTTTACAATGGATGATGGCGCTGATCTCGTCACCACGTTAGTCACCAAATATAAAGACATGCTCAAAAACGTCAAGGGTGGAACTGAGGAAACGACGACCGGCGTCATTCGTCTGCGCAGCATGGAAAAGGCGGGCGTGCTGGGATATCCGATTGTCTCGGTGAACGACGCGCTGACGAAGCACCTTTTTGACAACCGGTACGGTACGGGCCAATCGACGCTCGACGGCATCATCCGCGCTACCAATGTTTTGTTTGCCGGCAAGACTGTCGTCGTCGCCGGCTACGGCTGGTGTGGGCGCGGCATCGCCCAACGCGCGCGCGGGATGGGCGCGCAAGTCATCGTCACCGAGATCGATCCGACCAAAGCACTCGAGGCCTCGATGGACGGCTACGCGGTTATGCCGATGAGCGAGGCGGCAAGCCGGGGTGACATCTTCATCACGGTGACCGGCAACAGCAAGGTGTTGCGTGAAGAACATTTCTTGGCGATGAAGAACGGCGCGCTGGTTGCCAACAGCGGGCATTTCAATGTAGAAATCGACATCGATGCTCTCGAGCGGCTCGCCGAAGGCGAAAAGACGCAGCCTCGCGAGTTCGTCGAGCAGTATCACCTCGGGGACGAGCGCTCCATCAACCTTCTCGGCGAGGGCAGACTCATCAACTTGGCGGCGGCAGAAGGCCATCCCGCAGCAGTGATGGACATGTCATTCGCCAATCAAGCGCTGTCGGCGGAGTTTCTCGTTGTGAAAGGCGCAAGCCTGAAGCCGGGAGTGTATCCGGTTCCGCGCGAAATCGATGAAGAGATCGCGCGGCTCAAGCTTGCCGCGACCGGCGTCAGCATCGATACGCTCACCGCCGAGCAAAAACAATATCTAGCGTCGTGGAACGAAGGAACGTAACCAATGTCTAGACATAGAAGGCTGTTTACTTCAGAAAGCGTCACCGAAGGCCACCCAGACAAGGTCGCCGATCAGATTTCTGATGCGATCCTCGACGCTATTATGGCGCAAGATCCCCACGGACGCGTCGCCGTCGAGACATTTGTCATCACGGGCCAAGTTCACGTCGCAGGCGAGATTAGCACCACCTGTTATATCGAAATCCCGCGGATCGTGCGCCAAGTGCTGCGCGATATCGGATATACCCGGGCCAAGTACGGATTCGATGCCGATACCTGCGGCATCTCCGTCTCCATCGACGAGCAGTCGCAAGACATCGCGATGGGAGTCGATAGGGCGCTGGAAGTCAAAGAGGGGGAGATCAGCGCCAAAACAGAGCTCGAGGCGCTCGGCGCCGGCGATCAAGGGATGATGTTTGGATTCGCATGCCGCGAAACCAAAGAGCTGATGCCTCTGCCGATCGTGCTTGCTCACCGCCTCACGCGGACTCTCGCCGCCGCGCGCAAGAACAAGATCATCGACTATTTGCGCCCGGACGGCAAGACGCAGGTGACGGTGGAGTACGACGGGCACAAACCGGTGCGCGTCGACGCTATCGTTGTTTCGGCCCAGCACGCGGACGGCTATCCAATCGACGTCATTCGGGAAAATATTATTAGCCACGTCATCGACACGGCGATCGACGGTCATCTGCGCGACAAAGATACCCGAATTTTCGTCAACCCGACCGGGCGCTTCGTCATCGGCGGGCCGCTTGGGGATGCGGGCCTTACCGGCCGCAAAATCATCGCTGACACCTATGGCGGCATGGCGCGCCACGGCGGCGGAGCGTTCTCCGGAAAAGATCCAACCAAGGTCGACCGCTCTGCGGCGTACGCCGCTCGCTACGTGGCGAAGAATATTGTTGCTTCTGGCTTAGCCGATCGCTGCGAACTGCAGGTTGCATACGCTATCGGCGTTGCAAGGCCGATCGCAGTCTACGTCGAGTGTTTCGGAACCAACCGTATCGAAGAAGACAGAATCGCCGATCTTGTTCGCTCGCATTTCGACCTGCGGCCCGGCGCTATCATCGAAAAGCTCAACCTGCGACGTCCGATTTACCGCCAAGTCGCGGCCTACGGTCACTTCGGCCGGCCCGACCTCGACTTGCCGTGGGAGAAGACCGACAAGGCGCTCGAGCTGCGCGAGGCGGCGGGCATCAAGATCGACGAAGAGAAGTTCCCGCAACCAGTCTTCACGTAGAATGTAGCAACGGACCTTTAGGTCCGTTTAAGGGTATGAACGGCGCTCAGCGTTTCTTAGCTGCTTGCGCACGCAAGCCGGTCGACCGCACGCCAGTCTGGATGATGCGCCAGGCTGGGCGCTATCTACCCGAATACCGAGCCGTGCGCGAAAAAGTTGATTTCATAACGTTGTGCAAAACTCCAGAACTTGCTGCCGAGGTGTCGTTGCAACCTATTCAGCGATTCGGCATGGATGCGTGCATCTTGTTCAGCGACATCCTCATCCCTGTGGAGGCGATGGGGGCTGCCGTCGCTTTCACCGAGCACGGCCCTGCACTCGAACAACCCATCCGCACTATTGCAGGCGTCGACAGATTGCGCGTCCCAGACCCTCAGGCCGATATGCCGTTCGTTCTGGACACGTTGCGGCGGCTACGCTCCGCGCTGCATGAAGAAACCGCACTGCTGGGCTTTTGTGGCGCTCCTTTCACGCTAGCAGCATACATGGTGGAAGGAGGTGGATCGAAAACGTTCGCAACGACCAAGGCCCTCCTCTACAGCGAGCCTGCAACGATGCACGCATTGCTCGCTAAGCTTGCGGATACGATGGCGGAATATGTCGCCGCGCAAATTGGTGCAGGTGCGCAAGCGGTGCAGGTTTTTGATACGTGGGCTGGTGAGCTTGCGCCCGATGCGTACGAGCGCTTCGCGCTGCCATATCAGAAAGTAGTCGTCGATCGCATCCGGGCGGCAAGCGTTCCGGCAATCCTTTTTGTCAATGGATGCGGCGGCGTGCTCGAGAGAATGGCAGACACTGGTGCTGACGTACTCAGTACTGATTGGCGCATCAGACTCGATGCGGTCCGCGCGCGCGTAGGATCGGCCTATGCGCTCCAGGGCAACGTTGATCCAGCGATTTTACTTACAACGAAGGAAGCGGTCGGCGACGCGGCGCGAGCAGCGATGCGTGCAGCCGGCCAAAGTGGCCATATCTTAAACCTCGGCCACGGTGTCTTGCCGTCGACGTCACTCGAGTGCGCGCAGGCGTTTGTTGACTCGCCCAAATCCGCGCCCGTCACCGTTTAAATGGCCGCGCCAAAAACGGGAATCATTCTTACGCAAGTCGGCGGTCCGGACAATCTGGCCTCGGTGCAGCCATACCTGCAAAGCTTTTTCTCCGATCCCGACCTCATCCGTCTGCCCAAATGGCTCAAGCCGTTTCAAAAAGCATTCGCGTGGTCGCTTTCCACTGCGCGCGCTCCGTACAGCCGTAAGCTGTATGCATCCATAGGAGGCGGTTCGCCGATTCGCGGGCAGACCGAAGCACAGGCGCGAGCGCTTTCCTGGGAGCTAGGCCGGCGCGGGCGGACGATGCCCGTTTTCATTGCGATGCGTCACTCGCAGCCTAACTCTATCGCAGCGTTGCGCGCTGCGCGGGATTCCGGCTTAACGCAGCTGATCGTCATTGGACTCTTCCCCCAATACTCGTTCAGCACGACGCTTTCGGGACTCACGGGGGTCCGCAACGCAATGGATGCGTTGCACTTCAATCCTGAGATCATTACCGTCGAAGAATACTGTGAGGATCCAGACTACATCGCTGCCGTCGTCGACGTGACGCGTCGCGCGCTGCGCGCATTTGCGACTCCCCCGGAGCGAGTGCATCTCGTGTTCTCGGCTCACGGCTTACCGATGTCGTACATTGAGGGTGGCGATCCATATCTCGGACATGTACGGCGCAGCGTCAGAGCGGCAAGCGCCATGCTTGGCCACCCGGGCCCGATTCACACGTCATTTCAAAGCAGGCTGGGACCGCAAAAATGGCTCGAACCGGCGTCAGACAAACTCATTAGCGAACTCGGGCAATCGGGTGCCAAGGCGATCTGCGTCGTTCCCATTGCTTTCGTGTCGGAACATGTGGAGACGCTCAACGAGATCGACATCCAGTATGGCGACATCGCGCACCGCAGCGGCGTCAACGAGTTCCGCCGCGCGTGCACCGTGAGATGCCACCCGTCGTACATCCGCTGTCTGGCAAACCAGGCAGAGAAAGCGTTCTCGTTGACTCCGCTTGTGCCCGCAGCCACGTGAGCGAGGAGTTCGAGCCGATCGACGTCGCCGTTGTCGGCGGCGGCATCTCGGGGTTGGCTTGTGCATTCTGGGCGAAAAGAAACGGCCGATCCGTAGCCCTCTTTGAGGCGTCGCCGGATGTGGGCGGCAGCATCACCACGCTGCGCAGCGGCGGTTATATTGCCGACGGCGGACCGCAGAGTTTTCTCGTGTCCGAGGATTTTGCGCAGCTCGTCAGCGATGCTAAGCTCGATCAATTTATGGTGCTTGCATCGCCGTCGGCCACAACACCGTATATCTATCACCGAGGAAAGCTCGTCGCCGTGCCGCGGTCCCCACAGACACTTCTAGGTTCGGCGTTGCTCTCGCCACTAGCGAAACTGCGGATCCTCGGCGAACCGCTCGTTGGCAAAAGTGGAGAAGAAGATGAATCCGTTGCTGCATTCGTCACGCGCAGAACTGGGCCTGAAGTGCTCGACGCCCTCGTTGACCCATTTGTCTCGGGCATCTTCGCGGGTGATGCACGCAAGCTGTCTGCGCGCAGCGCATTTCCTGTGATATCGGAATTCGAAGTTGAACACGGTAGTATCATACGCGGCGCTATCGCGCGCATGAAAGATGCCCGCAAGGACGGTGCACCGCTCGCGCGCCGCAAGAGCGTCGGCTTCCGTGGCGGCAATGATGTGCTCCCTCGGGCGCTCGCAGCACATCTCGGAAGTGACTTCACGGTCAACGCAGAGGTAAAGGCGATCTGGCAGCGGGGGCAGTGGATGGAACTGCTCGTTACGGGCTCACCGGATCAACGCGTTATTGCCAAGACAATCGTGCTAGCGACCCCAGCGCGCGTCGCAGCTGGTCTGCTCGAAGCGCTCGAGCCCAAAGCCGCCGCAGCCTTACGAGCTATTGAGTCACCCACGGTCGTGCAGATCGCGATTGCTTATCCACGAGATGCGGTTGGCGCGCCTCTCAACGGCTTCGGCTTTCTCGCCTCGCGTCGTGAAGGGCTGCGGATCCTCGGGTGTGTGTGGAATTCTGCGATGTTTCCCGACCGCTGCCCGACCGACGAGGTGCTTGTCACGGCGTTTTTAGGTGGAGCAACGGATCCAGAAGTTGCCGATCAAAGCGATGAGGAACTCGCAAAGGCGGCTCACAACGACCTGACGCGTATCCTGCGCATTCGCAACATCACACCCCACATCGTCACGGGTTTTCGATGGCACGAGGCAATTCCGCAGTACAATGTGGGCCACGGTGAGCGCGTACGCATCATCAACGAACATCTCACTCGTTTACCGAACGTGAGGCTGTGCGGCAACTACATGCGCGGACCATCAGTCCCCGAGTGCATCAAGCTCGCCCGCGAAGTCGCCTCTACCCTGTAGCGGTCGACTCTACGTCGATCGCCCGGCGCCCGTCAGGTTATGGAGTAACCTTCGGCGGCACGGGCAAAGGTTTGGCTCCGGCAGCCGTTAGTTGCGCATTGAGGGTGCTCACCATTGCGGCGAACTCGTTATACGTGCGCATGGCATCGCTATAACGCTGGTCGACCGAATTCGCATACGCGATCAGCGATGGTAGCGGCGGCGCTGAGATGTTTTGGAAGTCTTCGAGGTCTTCGCGCAGAGCGCCCGGCCGCATGATGGAGTCCTCGTCGTTGCGGAAATCAGCCGTTAGTATATTGAAAAGCCGGTCGCGAGCCCGCGAAACAGCCGCGCTTTGCGCGAGCACCGCCGCACCGCGCGAGCCGGCCTTATGCAACATGGGTGTCGTTGCGTTCAAGCTCTTCTTAACGGCGTCGAGAGCGTTGAGCGCGATGTCAACGTTCGAGTATTCTTGGAAGTGGTGGTGCACGAAGTCATAGATTGTTTGGTAGTCTGCTTGGGTGAACGATAACCGCGGGTCCGGCCGAACGTCCACGCTTTGGGTCAATGCGCGGCCACCGAGCACGACGCGCACCGTGTAGGTTCCGGGAGGCATGAGCGCGCCTGCCTTGGGTCCGCGATATTCGTCCTTGGCCGCGCCCATCCAGCGCACAGGACCGTTCTCGCGGCAATCCCAGACGACGCGATTGAGACTGCGATCGTTCGTAACAAACGGAACTTCCTTGCCCTTCACTTTGTGCGTGCCGCTGATCGTGCGGACCAGGTGACCCGCTGCGTCAAGTATCTGCACGACGGGACCGCGTTTGCTCGGGTGCGCTTGGTAGAAGTTGACTATCGCGCCATATGGCGGATTTGCGGCCGAGTACCAAGTGTAGAGATCTTCGATGTCGCTATGCTCGTGGTACTCATATGCCGGCCGCACCGCAAAGAGTTCTGCACTTGAAGCCCGCGCTGCGGATAGTCCTTGCAACGGATGAAGGTCGTCGAATATCCAGATGCCCCGGCCGTGCGTCGCGATGACGAGGTCGTCAAAGGTTGGTTGTATTCGGATATCACGCACCGATACTGTGGGCAAGTTGAGACGAAGGCTCTGCCAGCGAGCGCCTTCATCGTAAGAGATCCAAATGCTATTCTCGGTACCGGCGTACAAAAGCGCCGGGTTCCGCGTGTCTGGCCGGACGGTGCGCGCGTACTGGTCTTGTGGCAAGCCGTTTGTGATCTTGCGCCAGGTCGCGCCATAGTCCGAGGTTGCGTAAATGTACGGTCTGTAATTGCCGGAGCGGTGATCGTCGAAGATCGCATACGCCACACCGCTTCGAATCGGAGACGGCGCTACCGTCTCAACACGTGCAAGCTGCGGTGCCCCGCGCGGCGTTACGTTTGTCCAATGGAGACCGCCGTCGCGCGTCAGCTGCACGAGACCGTCGTCCGAACCAGCCCAAATCTCTCCGGTGGTCAACGACGAACCTTCGATGTCGAGTATGTCGTCGGAGAATTCGGCAGAGCTCACATCAAGACTAATCGGGCCGCCGGAAGCGTGCTGATGCGCTTTGAGGTTGCGAGTGAGATCGGGACTTATGACGGTCCAATGAGCGCCGTCGTCGGTCGTCTGGAATATAACGTTACCGCCGAGCCACGCCGTGTGTGGATCCCATGGAGCAAACGCAATCGGTGAGTCCCAATTGAACCTATACTGCTGCGCGTAGAGCGCAAAGCCTGTTACTGACGGCCCGTACCACGGCGCGATGTACCGGGTTAAATTAGTGCGATCGTCGAAGATTGAGATAGAGCCGCCTTGGGAATCCGCCCACACGCGATGCGCGTCGGCCGGATCGGGTACGGCCCACATGCCGTCCCCGCCGACGACGCGCTTCCACATGGAGTTTAAGATGCCGTCGGGACTCAAGCCATTTGACGGACCGCAGAACCCATTGTTATCTTGCAATGGCGCGCAGACATGATACGGATTGCTGTAGTCAAATGCCGTGTGGTAGACTTGTCCGATGACGAGGTTGGCCGAGAACGACCAGCTGTCGCCGCCGTTCGCGCTCAGTGCGTAACCGCCGTCTTCGCCGACGAGAATTCGTTTCGGATTGGTGGGCGCAATCCAGATGGCGTGATAGTCGACGTGGACCTCGTCGGCGATCGACTTGAACGTTTTGCCGCCATTTTTGCTTTCCGACAAAGCCTCTGACACCGCATACACGCGATTCGGGTTTGATGGGTCAACCGCCATATGGCTAAAGTAGAAAGGACGCTGATCGACGAGCGTATCGCTCGTCATCAAGCGCCACGTATCACCACCGTCGTCCGAACGCCAGAGAATCCCTGATTTCGATTGAATAAGCGCGTACACGCGCCGCGTGTTGCTTGGTGCAATCGCGAGGCCGATGCGCCCCATGAGGCCGCCGGGCAATCCATGTCCGGACAGTTTGTACCACGTTTTCCCGCCATCGGTTGAGCGATACAAACCATCCGCGCTGCCGCCGCTTGCCAGGTTCCACGGCAGGCGCCGAACTTGCCACATCCCGGCAAAGAGAATATTAGGATTCTTGGGGTCCATCGCGAGATCGGATGCGCCGGTCTGCGGCCCAAGGTACAAGGTGTGTTGCCACGTACGGCCGCCGTCTTCCGTACGCCAAACGCCACCGTTTGGATTGTCCGCAAAGAAATCGCCAAACGCGGCGACCACGACGATTTTGGGATTTTTCGGGTTGACGGCGATGCGTGAAATATTGCGCGCGTTTTTGAGACCAACGTCGTGCCAGGTGTCGCCGCCATCCGTCGACTTATAGATGCCGTTGCCGTACGACACATCGTTGCGGGGATTCGCCTCACCAGTGCCGGCCCAGACAACCTTGTTATTCGTCGGATCGATTTCGACAGCACCAATGGAACTTACGGCTTCCTTTGAAAACACTGGGTCCCATGAGGTGCCCCCGTCATTGCTTTTCCACACACCACCGCCTGCAGTGCCGAGGAAGTAGAGGAAAGGATCGCTCGCGCTGCCGGCGACAGCCGCGACTCGCCCGCCGGCTCCCGCTGGACCAACCTCGCGCCAGTGCAGACGTCCAAAATTCGGATCGGGAGTCGGCGTTGCCGACGGGTGCGGGGATGGGCGTGCTGATGGTCGTGGCTCCGGTTCACGCGGTGCAGCGCCGCACAACGACGTAAGAAAAAGCGCGGCAAGCACGACGCTTGCCGTCATTGATGGTTTGCTCATTTACCTAGCCAATCTCAAGCGAGCTGATCCTCCCGGAAAATTTCCTGAAAGTTTTGCGGTGACGACTGCGCCATTGGGGCGCTCGGCCGAACGCAGAATCTCGGTCTTGAAGTCAGATTTCCTTCTGACGTCTTGAGCCCAAGTTTTGATTTCTTCGGTTCCACGATGGGTTTGATTTTCATCGGTGCGCTGGCGTGGAGAAACACGACACCAAAGCATCAATGTCATCTGCATTGCTCGCTTCGAAATACGATGTGATAACCGCTGGAATTTGCACCTTCACGGTGTTTCTCTTATCAGGCGGAGCAACGACATTCCTGGACCTCGCCGCAGGATGCGCGCTCGAAGTCCGGTAACTATTGAGCTGAGCCGGCATATTCCCCGATAGCTCAGCTGGTAGAGCGTCTGACTGTTAATCAGAATGTCGCTGGTTCGAGTCCAGCTCGGGGAGCCATGAAGAAGCCCGCGAAATAAGACTTCGGTTGAACTTCGCGGGCTTGCTACGTTCAATAGAGCGAGACGAAAAGTCGCTGAAGGTCGCCGAAAATCGCCTCTCAACCCGTAGTCAACCCGTAGTGGCAATCCGACTCTCATCCCTGGAAAGAGACCTTGGAGCGTATCAGATTATAGCGGCGAATTGGTAACGCTGCGAAAAATATCTTCGTCGAGCCGTTATCTAGTCTAACTTATGAGGACATCTTTGAAGCTGTCGCTGCAGCGCTCAACGTGAAAATGAAAGTCCACGCGCACATGTATGAGTGTCAGTTTGATTTAGGAACGCTCCGCTTCGGCTACGACGAATCGTCAAGGTCCGAGACGTTAATCTCAGTACTCAGAGACACCCAACTGATGGAGAACCCAAATTACACGCTCGAAATAACCTACTCGATGCGTCCTTACAGTGCGCAAGGCATAAAGGTTTCTTCTCGAGGCGCGACCCTTACGCGGCTCCTACGCGGTATTGGCAAGGAAGGGCTCTACACAATCATCATAGTCGGGAGCGTCGGTCAGCGCATATCAGAAGACCAAATAGTCCTTTTTTGAACCGCAGTTAAAGAGGGTACTCAGTTCAGTCGGCGCACTTGCGGCGTATGTCACGAAGCAAACCCGACGAGGAACCCCGGCGTACTCGCCCTAACGAGATTCAAAGTTCAGCACTAGGGCATCCTAGAAGCACGTGGTGTGATGCATAGCAAGATTTTTTTCTTCTTGTTCACTGCAATCGCCGTTTCTGCGTTGATGGCAAGTGACGGACTCACCCAGCAGCAATCGTCGACTGTGGAAGACTATGGCACGCTCGTTGCGCGACTAAATGCGGCGCTCGGTCCCAGGAGCCCATTTGGTTCTGTTGCTTTTGATCCACTGCCATCGTCTCCCAATCCATCGCAGTATCCACCGTGGAGCAGTGTGACTTGCCTCCAGGACGTTTCAAGCCCACCGGAGATCGTGGGGAATGATCCTGAAACTTGGACGCCGTCTGTCTGGAATCTTAAGAACAACGCCCTTCTAGAGCAGGGCGGCTTCACGACTGGTGGGCTTGTTTATTTCTACTTCCTCAACACCCTTGGGAAGACAGCTCGACTTTACGTCGGAGCGAGGGGCACAGGCTCAACGTCGACTACCTTCAAGTATGGGGTGGGTAAGGCGGAAGCCGTGGGCTCGGTCAACTATGAAATAGGTGGAGCTCTTGCTACCGCAAACTTCCTCGAGCTTTATGTCTCGGGAATTGGGCTCAGCAGTGGAACTGCCCCAGGAAGCACCGCCACTCCGCGGCCACTATTTGCGCCCATTACCGTTGCAAATAACGTGTTAGTCACGGGCGAGGTGGACGTCACGAGTGTGTCTGGCCCAACAAACTTCTATGTGTATGCCGATGATTGTTCGCCGACGGCATGTCCGAGCATCACGAATACCGCTGCAGGCGACGGTCAGATGCGTGGCGGGTACTTCACGGGTGCTCACTTCACCATAAATCACAACTATACGGCGTCGATTAGCAATTCGAGTGGCGGCATCTCATGGCAAGATATCGGACGCACACCTACCGACACTTGCGTACCGGCATTGATTGGCAAGGATCCAATACGAGGTAATTCGAGTCGAACCTTAAAGGGTGACTATGGCGTGCCAATCGTAATTCAAGGGACGCCTTATAAGCAATATGAGCAGTTTTGGTATCTGAATCCGAGAGGTAACGTACCCTTTGCCGCAGCGCTATGGGTTCAGGAAATGACCGATCCAAACACGCTCAAGCTGGTGAACCCCGCGGCCTACTATCTGCCGACGACGGCTCCAAGCGCATCTCCTCAGCCGACGGTTGTGCCAGACACTTCTCATGCCATAACGCTTGGACTCGATGGATCCACAGATACGCGCAAGTTGGTTTACGTGCCATCTGGTGGAGACTCCTGGCCGGTCCGATTCTACTATATTATTCCCGCAGGGTTAGCTAGCCTAGACAGAGCAAAACAACAATGAGGAAACGACTTCTTGTCAGCTCATTCGCGCTCTTGCTCGTTATCGCATCGGTTGTAATCGTTGTGGTGAACCTACAAGGCAGAATGGCTCGGTCTAACCTCACACCAGGCTCGGTGATTAACTTTCCAAACGGCGGCGTCGACCCTGTCCAAGAGAACGCCTTGAGACAGTTGCTGAGCGTATTCACATCAACTCCCAACATGCCGCAAGCGAATCTTGGTCCCGGGACGAAATCCGTGGCATACCGTGAGCAGTGGGTAATTGGTGACGCACTCGTAACGCCAGACGGCACGTTGTACGTCACGGTTGCATCGCCGAGCAGCCCCGGAGAGACGGATCACTATGCTGTAGGCACCTTGTGGCTGGGACGACTGCAGATTATTCCGCTGCCACGCGCGGCGCGCGGTTATATTTCCATGGTTTTTGTTGGTGACGGCAGGACGGCAATTTTGCAAGCCGGGGACCCCGACCGCGGTTTTAGGCTCTTCTTGCTCTCGCCGACGACAGCATCAGAATTACCCTACCGAGAAATAAGCCAACGTCCGGATCATTCGATGCTCGCATCGGGTGAAAGCTGCGAACAATCCCAAGACCAGAACTCCCCAGTAGTACTGATGGCTGTAAATCGTATGGGCACAACCCACCCGGTCCTGACTCGAAAGACGTTATCCATGGCAACAGGTGGCGCACTTGTAGATGATCGCTATATATCGATGTACTGCTCGAGTTTTGGAGGCCAGGATTTCGTTACAATGGTAGCAGGCGGAGATTGGGCCGTAACATTTAGGCTGCTACCAGGCAACCTGCGACTGGTTACTAGAGGAAGAGTGGCGGCCGCAGGTCCTCGACATATACTGATCACGCAGAGGGAGCAAGGTCCGCAGGGTGCCACCGGCTTTGAAGACTATTTTGAAGCCATAAAATAGAGCATCGCAAGGAACAAGATTGCTGGTCGACCGGAGCACTGTCTAACGGGTTACGGTCATCACCAAATGATCAATCTGTAATGCGCACGGGGATGCAACAACGAGTTAAGTCAGGGTTTCTCCGAGAAGGGAGTGAGGATGGCGGCTACTTAGTTGCGAGGGTTGATTGGCACGACCCTAATGCCGTCCGCCGCTACGGGGATATCGTCATCAAATCGTTGCGACCGTTCGGCGGTAAGTACCTTGGTCGTGGTGAGCCCGTCGAGACGTTGGAGGGCTCGGACGCTCCGCCGAGGCTAGCGGTCGTTAGATTTCCGACCCACGACGCGCTGGATCGTGTTGATGGATGGCGTGCCTTGACAAACGGCTGAAAGCAAAAGGCCCCAGAGATTTGCCGAGGCCCGAGTTTACGATCGCGTCAACGTTTTTCGCGGAGCGGAATTTTTGGCGGCTAGCCATCCGGCTCCAGGCACGGCTGCCCAAAAATGAGAAGTTCCCAGTCCGGAATTCGGCGACCATCCGCTTCTTGGACGGCATTGGACAGCCGTCGGTTACAATGTTCGCTTCACTTTCCTCGGGCCGGTTCGTTATGGCCATCAGCAAGGAGAAAAGAAGATGAAGGATCCGCTGCGTAAGGTTGCACTATTGGCGATCCTGCCTGCTGCCTGCGTTCTTATGGTGCAATCGGCGAGCCTGAGCGACCCAAACAGCCGCGAGGGCTGCATGAATCAATGGCTGTTCAACGGCGTATGGCGCGTGAGAGTCACGGCCGTCGAGCCATACTCAAAAGGCGGTCCGCAAATCGGATGGCAGGTAACGGAGGTCTGGCGCAACGGGACTTTCCAGGAGCTTTCTCCTACGAATTCGTCTTTCAAAGCTCAGCGGCTGGAATTGGCAAATGGCGCCGTAGATGCCGACGGCCTGTCCGTCCAAGCGGTTACCACCAACAATTTCCCGCCGGCCGGCGAATTTACATACAAGCAAGTATTCTTCCCACCGAACTTCGATCCGTCAAACAAGCCTAAAGGCCTCTCGATCACCTTCGACAATACCGCGTTGTCGGGACAAAAACAGTGGCCTCAATTCACGAGTTCAAAGTACAACTTTCACTTCAACCTGGGTTGCGTTGTGACGGGGATGGCCGCGCAGGCCGAAGGCGGATCGACGCAAGTTCCCGCGCAGAACGGTTGCATGAACCAATGGATGGCCAATGGGATTTGGAAGATGCGCGTCACGAATATCGCGACGGTTCCGGCCGTTTTGAGCAAGCCGTCAGACCAAACCGGGTGGCTCCTGACACAGACTTGGACAAATGTTTCCGGCCGCGGTATCCGCGCCGACGCAGGACAAGAGTTCGGCAAGTATGACGGTACTCGCGTTACCGACGAGTATGTGACCACCCAGAGCGGCAAGACTGGCTCGTCGGCAAACGTGAACTTCGGATTACAGCTTCGCGCGAAGCCGCCGAGAAATGACTGGGATCCAGGCGAGTCGTGGACGTTCAAGCAGTATTTTAGCTGGGCTGATGTAGATCCCACGGACAAGCCTGTTCGCCTGCTCGTCACCTTTGACGACAAGACACAAAATGCAGTCCCCGGTTGGCCGCATTATCGCAAGCCGGCAGATTTTCGCATCGACCTCACCTGTACGAAATGAGGAGCAGAGGAGGCGTGCGCAACAAACGCCTATCAACCCCTCAACGTTGATTTCCTCGACGAGCGACCTCGAACCGCAAGCGGCGGCTACGAAGTACCGGCCGGCTCCTACATCTTTAACGCCCGCAGCTACTGCTTGCATGCCGGGAAGCACGGATCAGTCACCGGCAGTGGATATCTATGGGCTCCGATCAAAGGCGCAAAAGCACAAATCATTCAGACGATACTCCACAAATCTGCCGAGCATTGGGAGATCCCGCAGAAAGAAGTCAGCAGCTTATCTGGGCAATTCAAGCGCGTGCCAGATTCGCCGACCTAACGCCAGCGCTTCAAGTGGATGCAGCGAAGCTGTTGACACCGCTTCAGCTCCTTTCGCTCAAACCAAACGCCGCCGGCCCCGTGTGCACCCGGCGTCTATAAGATAAAAGGCTTGGTCGGTTCGTCGATGCAATCGCAGGGTCCGGTGTCGTGGACGGAATGGTTTTCTGCGGTGAGCGTTTACAACAGCGGCACTTTTGTCGGACACGGCAGCGCAACATCTGGAGGACCGGGTGAAAACGGTTCTGCGGAGCAGGCAATAGCGGCCGCCACAAAAGACGTTCACCCAATCCCGAAAAAGTAACCGTAACTAAGGTAAAATCACAGCCAAATACTGATGGTTCTTGAGCCGAGTCCGACGCCGCTGATCTCATCGGCGTCTAAAAGTGATCTGAGGCGGCGCGAAGTCGACTCGACTGCCGAAGGGCGGCCTCTATTGACGTAGTTTGAGTTCGCGTGTGATCGAAGAGGGCGCACCGTTTGTCATTACGTTATTGACTTCTTCGTGATAGTCCACGACAAGGCCGGTGGCCGGATCGCAGTTTCCATTCGCGCTAATAGTTTGCGACATGTATTGGTTTTTAAAATCGCCTTTCATCGTAACGCGGTCCTTATCAGTTGCAACGAAGTCAAACGTCCGCTGGCCCACAAGCGAGTCCATCATCGTATCGTGCCAGGCTGCATGGGCTGCGGCATGCGGGCGCATCGCGCATCCTTTCGCGAATGCGTTGAAGTAAGGAAAATGGGTCATCAGTTGGCCGCCGACGTTGTTCAGGTTTAGGTCCGTCAAATTAAGAATTACACCGCCGGCGCCTGTCTTTGGCTGCATATTTGGATCGTACTGCGCGGTAATTTCTCCATCCGGCGCGAGCGTCGCAATAAAATTACTGCTCGGGTCGCGTAAGGAAGCTGGCGCGTTGGCTGAAGCCGAATTGACGAGACTTGCTTTCGCATGCGCCTTACCGTCGGCCAAGATATCATCCAGGTTCAGCGTGAGGACAAAGCTCTGCGGTTTATTCTGTGCTGCTTCCATTTTCTCGCGATTTTGCTGTGACATACCGGCTGGGATGCTCGCCGTGCTATGAATGATCTCATTAAAATCGTAGACGATCGTCTGCCCAACGGTACGCGTCACCGCGAGTGCAATTGACGGAGTAAGAAGCAACCCAACAACTGAGATAATGACGAGTCTTTTCACGGGCACACCCTTCGTTCTAAAATAAAGCTCCGCGTATGCTTGGCCAACCGAAGAAGGAGAGCCCGCCTCCCAGTGGTTGAGGCTAACAGTGGGAGCGCGCCGTACCGTTCCGGGCGCGCCCAGGGAAAATCGGGCAATCATACTTCGACTGCCTGGGTTGAGCGACGTTGGCTGAGAAAGTCTGCAACAATCCACGCCGACCCCGCGATTCCGAGAGTCTCCACACCTTCACTCCAGTTCAGAAAACTATGTGGATCGGCAAAGAGCGCTGGCAGCCATACCAGCAACCCGAAACCCACGAGCATCGCCGTGGTCAATTGAGCCGCGAGCCGGGCCATGAACCCCGTGAGGAGAGCGATAGCGGCAAGAGCAAACGCGGCGGTGGTTGCTATTGCCCAGAACATTTGGCCAGGCGGAATCCATTTCGGAACAAGACTTGCTGTTGCAGAGAGATAGAAAAGCTGTTCCAGTGCGAACGAGAGAAGACAAATACCGAACGAGTAATACCCGATCTGAGCCAATCTTGGTGTTCGAGCCGGGGCGATTGGACTGGAACACGCATATAGGATCAAGGCCCCCGAGACAAATGAGAATTGTTCGAAGAAGTTGCCAAAGCCATTGTAGACGAGCGGATGCTCAATGATGAGCGGTACGCCTAGCAAGGCGAAGGTGAAGCAGATTGCACCCAGTACGACAGCACCTGCGCGGGCCGTTCTTGGCCATTGAACGGCTACGCCTCCAAGGATTTGGATGGTTGCCACGGTGTAGGTGAGAATCTCGCGGTGAGGATCGTCAGCAAGCGCCTTGATCTGATGCCAATTGTTGAAGTCATGCCACACCAAGGCACAGATACCGGAGCCAATCGCCGCCAAGCCATAGACGTAACGCCCTAGGGAATATTTCATGGCAGCGCGTTAGCCGGAATTAGTGCAGATACCTTATATTAGTTTGGAGCGCGCGCATTAACGGGGTGGTCACACAATCGTGAACGCTGGGATAGCTGCAACACCGCGACATTATCGCCGGTCCGTGCAAAAATGCGCAGTCGTCGTTGCGTTGCTGCTCGCCGGGTGCGGATCTGTTCCGCACAGAGTACTCATCAATGACGAAAGTTTAAAGCCGCTGCTTCAGGCGGCAGCAAGCTTTGACAGGGCGCGGTATGGTTTCACCCCGATCCCGAAGGACCCAACAACAAGTGTTGTCTCGGTCGAGTCAAAGCCCCATGACGGGTATGACGCGATGCTCCACATCACTACGAAGACGTATCGCACGATTGCATTTCGAAGAACGTCCGCGGGCTACGAGTGGATCGGCGAGCAGGAAGTCTTCCAAGGGCCAAAGCGCTACAAAACTATTGACGGCACCTTCAACGAAGCAATCTCACTCACGTATGAAATTGTGCATATATCGGGGTATCCACTCAATCAGCTTAACGTCACTTACTACGGAGAAGATCCGCGTTTAGCAAACGTGAACCACCTGACGCTGCGAACGGTCCAACCTATTTTGCATGAGTGGGGCTATTAGACCCAAAGGGGAGCGCCCGGTTCCTTTGAAATCTACACGCACTCATGCAGAAGGTGATCGCAGTCGCCACATGCGCAGTCCTTGTCGGTGTGATGATGCATGGCGCGCGAGCGGATGAGCTCAGTCCAACCCACCCCATTCCTGACATCGTCCAACGCGCCGCAACCGTGTATCAAGCTGAGGTTCGCGGCGTTGTCGGCATGCAGCGCCATTTCACAACCCTGATACATGCAGGCCCAGTCCACCATACTGAGCGCAGCGACAGCGGCTTCCTCATGCGCGATGGCGTCTTTACGAGAATCAAGTATTATTCAATCGCGGACGACGGGCAACCGTTTACGGCGGAGCAGACCTCTATTCGGGAGTCTCAAACAAATCGTGACTGGTCGGAGGGCAAAATTTTCTTCAAGGAGCCCTATGACGAGCGCTTTCTCGGAGACTATCAGTATGACGTCGCTGCGAGTTGTTCGGGCTGTTCGGAGGGCACCGTCGCGGTTACTTTCAAAAGCGATATGAAAGACAACCAGCATGGCAGCGGCACCATGTGGATTGACGCGGCAGCTCACGTGACGAAGGTCGAGTTCTCCCCGAACCAACTGCCGCCGCACGCGAACTCGGGCACCGTGACCGAGACCGCCACCGAGGTGATGCCGGGCATATGGTACGTGACACAAATACAGGCGACGTATAAAGGGCGCTTATTGCTATTGACCGGGGGTGCGACGTTTACGGCCACCTTCGATCATTTCCATCGATTCGACCGCGTTGGCGACGCTAACGCAGCGCTCGACAACGGCTCGATTTAAGCCGTCGATATGCAGCGGCGGCCGCTTTAGGCTGCCCGCTCTGATTCCTCCGGCTCGACGCGACGATGGCCTGCGCGAAGCCACACAAACATCAAGAAGAAGAATGCTGAAAACGATGCTAGCAGCTCCATGGTTAAATCCTATAGCTGCCAGGCCATCCTTGCTATGGACAGATGCCTAAGAAACATCACGTGGATTTCTACACTTGGGACTTTCGCAGAGCAGATCGGATGCTTGTGTCAGCGCTGAGAGGGGTATGACTGAATGACAATGGTTCTTCGACTTTTTGCCATCCTCGGTGCTGGGTTGTGCCTATCCTCGTGCGCTCGGGGTCATACAGCAGGTGTCCCGGCTGTTGCGACGATCATCGGACGCGCAGCCGGCGCTGTCCGTCAGGTGGTGATACCCCCTTCAAAGCGTGTCGATCACGTGACGATTGTCATCATGGAAAATCACAGCTTTGAAAATATCATCGGGAATAAGCAAGCACCATACATCAACAAACTCGCGCAGGGAAACATGCTCCTCACAAAGAGCTATGCGGTTACTCATCCGAGCGAACCGAATTACGTAGCGCTGTACTCCGGTTCCACCCAAGGGCTCAAAAGCGATGCGTGCCCGGTTAATTTTAAAGCCCCGAGTCTCGCAGGCGAAATACTTTCGGCTCATAAGCCAATAAAGGGGTACTTGGAAGACCTACCGGCGGTTGGGTCACCTGTGTGCGCAGCGGGCGAGTACGCGCGTAAACATAATCCATTAATCGACTTCGCCGATACGCCGGCGACCAGCAGCGTACCCTACCCTCAGATCGCCGCCGACTTGAACTCAAATCGGTATCCGGCGATCGCGTTTGTCGTGCCTAACCTGCTGCACGACATGCATGACGGAACAATAGCCATGGGTGACGCTTGGCTGGCAAGCAACCTCCCTGCAATCCTGAGCTTCGATGCCGCACACAAAGGCTTGCTCATCCTCACGTGGGACGAAGACGACCACGGTGCAGACAATCACATCGTGACGATTGCTGCCGGGCCAATGGTCCGCACAGGCCAAAGCGATCAGCCCATCAATCACTACAGCGTGCTTTCAACGGTCACCGACCTCTTTGGGCTCCAGCCGCTCGAGAACGTGAGTCCCATCAGCGAACTCACTCGCTAGGACCCTATGCCGCAAAGCGCGTTGCTCTTCATCAACCCACATTCACGCAACGGCCGCGACCAGAAGCAGTCGGCAATAGACTATCTGGCTGCCAATGGCATCGAAGTGGTCGATGCTTCCGATCTACCGCCGAATAGTCTGGCGGAGAAACTCCGCAGCAGCGGCAGCGATGTCGACCGCGTTATCGTGGGCGGCGGAGACGGCACGCTCAACAGTCTTTTGGAAGTGCTGCTCGAGATTAACCTGCCGGTCGGCATCCTGCCGTTGGGCACGGCCAACGATCTGGCAGCAACGCTGCATATCCCGCCGGGCCTTGAAGAAGCATGTAAGGTAGCCGCGAGCGACAACGTGCGGCGCATCGATCTTGGATGGGTAAACGGCAAGCATTTTGTGAATGAGGGCAGTCTTGGCCTGAGCAACCACATCGTGCGGAATTTGGATCCTACGCTAAAGAAACGTTTTGGAATTCTGGCGATTGCCGCTAACGCCGCGCGTGTCCTTCGGCGGGCGCGGCGGTTTCGAGCGCACCTGCGCTGCGACGATAAGAACTATGACGTGCGGACGCTGCAGGTTACGGTTGGGAACGGCGAGCGCTTCGGCGGCTTTATCAAGACGCTCGACGCCGATATCAGCGACCATCGCCTCGACCTCTACAGTCTTGAGGTGAGCGGCATCGGCGAGTTTGTCAAATTGATACCTGCGCTTGTGCGCGGACACTATGAAGACATTTCAGGTGTTCGGCTCGAGCACGGCTCGGAGATCGAAATTCAGACGTCACGGCCGCGTCCAATCTATACCGATGGAGAACCTGCGACCGCGACGCCCGCGCTGTTTCGCCTGGTGCCGTCGGCGCTTGCCGTTTTCACGCCACCGCCCCCTGCAGCCTAAATAATGTTCAGGCCGCACGCCTTCGCGCCGCGGATATCTGCCATATCGCTTGACGAGCTCGAGGAGGCCGGCATCCGCGGATTGATCGTGGACCTTGACGACACCCTCGTCGGTCACAGGCTTCCCCATCCCGACGACCGCGACAGCGCATGGGTCAATGCCGCCGTCCAGCGCGGCTTCAACATCGTCATCGTTTCCAATAACGTTCGCGCTTGGGTCGAAAGCATTGCAACGCCCTTGAACGTCAAGTTCGTGCACAAGGCGCTTAAGCCGTTCCCCGGGGGATTGCGGCGCGCGCTGCAACTGCTTGGCACGGATAAACGAAGCACGCTCGTCATCGGCGACCAAGTTTTTACGGATTTTCTCGGCGCCCGAGTGCTGGGTTTGCGCGCAATCTTGACTGATCCGCTGGTCAGCAGGCGCGATTTTTGGATGCGGTTATTACGCTGGCTCGAACGCAGAGTTATTCGACGGCCAAGCTGGCCTTCGGAGGAGAACCACAATGGCAAAGAAGCAGAACAAAAGGACCCAAGCGCATCCGCCAGTTGACGATCCCAAGCAGGCGCGCCGGTCGGCCGATGCCCTAGAGGGCACGGAAAGGGTCGAGAACGTGCGCCGCATCCAAACCGCGAAATTTCGCGCCGAGATCAACCCGCGAACCGGCCGCCCGACGCGCTAGGCAGCTCGCTTCGGCTTCGGGAGCGCATGCAGGACGAGCTGCGAGTCGCCAAATTCGTGCCAGAGATAGCCCCTGCTCAAAGCTGCGCGGTACGACGCCGCGATGGCGCCCCGTCCTGCGATCGCCTCCAGCATCGCAAGATGGGATGATTGCGGTTCGTGAAATCCGGTCAGCAGGCCATCAACGGCGGAGATGCCGCGCCGCGGTGTGATGACGAGATCGGTCCATCCCTGCGAGGCAACCACACTGCCCTTCGCGTCGAGCGATGATTCAAGCGCGCGGACGACCGTCGTTCCCACCGCAATAATTCGGCGTCCGGTGCGCCGCGCGCGCCCGACGATGTCGGCCGTTTCGGCTGGCACGCTGTATTGCTCTTCAAATGGTGGTTCGTCGCGCTCGAGGCTGGAGACGCCCGCATGCAGCGTGATGAACGCGATCTCAACGCCCATTGCTCGCAGCCGCCCAAGCATCCGCTGCGTCAGCGGGCGTCCGGCTGATGGCATCTCAGCCGAACCGGGCTCAACTGCGTACACGTTTTGGTAAGTCGAAAGCGGCCAGGGACCAGCTGCATGCCGGTAACTGATGGGCTGCCCATAGCGGCCCATGTACGAGAAAAAATCCGTGGGCAGATACAAACGGGCAACCCACAATCGCCGCGACTGCAGATATGGGGTAAGGAACTCTACGAGTCCTCCGCCAGCAAGCCGCAAAGGCTCCTGCGCGCCCACCTGTGCAGACCGCGCCTCGACGAGAAACAAGTCAGCAGGCAGCCGCGTCGACAGATGCAGCTGCACCCGCTCGCCGTTAGGACGGAGCGCGGTCAGCGCGGCAGGGATCGTTGCCGACTGGTTGAGTACGAAAACGTCACCGGCTTGCACAAAGCGTGGCAGCTCGCGGAAGTGGCCATGGACGATGTGGCCTTGTGCTGACGTAACCAGCAGGCGCACGTCATCACGGCCCGTGCCGCGCTCCTCGGCCGGTTCCCGCGCCTCACGCTCTGGCGGAAGTTCGAACGAAACACGTGGTTCGAGCATTCTTGCAGAAGTGTCAAGCATGGACGCGCTCGAGCTCTTGCGCCTGGTAGCGGCCCGCGGCGAAAGTGTCATCTTCCAACAGGGAGACGAGTGCGGCTGCCACTTCTTTTGGATGCGGCAAGCGTGACAAATCAACGCCGGGTTCCGCAAGCCGATGCATTTCGGTGTTCATATCGCCTGGGTCAACCAGGAGAATACGAACACCGCTGCCTTCGAGTTCTGCGATGAGCGTATGTGAGAGGTGCTCGAGTGCAGCTTTGCTGGCGCCGTACCCGCCCCAACCGGGATATGCGTTCACGCCTGCGTCCGATGTGACGTTGAGGATCGTGCCGCGGCCGCGCTTCCGCATCGCTGGGAGAACCAGCTGCGCGAGATGGAGAGGCGCAATCGCGTTTACCCGGAGTATGCGTTCGAAGACGTCCCAGGGTAGCGAGTCAAGCGGCGGCATTGGGCTTGAGCCAAGCTCCGACGCGTTGTTGACCAAAATATCGATGGGTCCAAAGCGAGCACCGGTCGCGGCGACGATGCGCTCGGCGTCTTCCGACACATCGGCCGCAATCGTGGCAACGTCTGTCAACTCGCGCAGTTTAGCGGCGGCGCTTTCGAGCTGTTCGCTGCTGCGCGCTGCGATGGCAAGACGGGCTCCGCGCCGGGCGAGCAGCTCGGCGGTCTCATAACCGAGACCGCGCGATGCGCCCGTGACCAAGACGATAGCGCCTTTGAGTTCCATGTGTCCAGTATGCGACCGAGCACGCGATATGACACCGTGCCGCGGCCCAGTGGGCCGCCTGTACGAAAGGACAGGCACCCCAAGCGGGGATCTTTGTAGCACACTCTCCGTTCTAGCAACGGACCTTTAGGTCCGTTGTTCCTAGAGGATGCGCCGGCGCACCGCGACTGCCACTGCTTGCGCGCGATTGTCGGCGCCGAGCTTCGTCATCGCGGAATTGACGTGATACTTCACCGTCCGTTCGGTGATTTCAAGACGTCGTGCAATCTGTTTGTTTGAGAGTCCATCGGCCACGAAGCGAAGGACATCGCGCTCGCGCGCGCTCAACGACGTGCGTTTCGGTTCGCGCACCTGACGCGCGAGCACGGCCGCAATAGTCGGCGGCAAATACGATCCACCTGCATGGACGTCACGGATGGCCTGCGCTACCTCGTGTGCTGGAGCACCCTTGAGCACATAGCCTTTAGCTCCAGAGCGCACTGCACCAATGATTCGCTCGTCATCCGCAAATGCGGTGAACACGATCAGTTGTCCGTTTGGGAGTGCGCGCACGAGCTCGCGAACCGCCTCAACGCCACTCAGACCAGGCATTTCAAAGTCCAAGAGCACGACATCGGGCCGCCACTGCGCGCAGCGTTCGACGAGCACTTCGGCCGAACTAACCGCGCCAACGATCGTGAAATCTGGTTCGTCGTCCAGCGCCGCTACGAGGCCCTCGCGAACGATCGGGTGATCGTCCACGATTGCGATGCGTATCATGACGAGCTGCGAACAGGCACGGTTGCTGACACCGTTGTGCCACGAGTGCGCGTGCCTTTCACATCCAGGCTACCGCCAGCTAGTTGCGCTCGCTCGCGCATGCCGATGAGTCCTTGGCCTCCACTACTCGCTTGACGTTCAAGAAATCCAACCCCATTGTCATGCACGGTCAGGCGCGCGTTACGGCCGCGCCGAACGAACGAGATCTCTGCATGAGTCGCGCGCGCATGCTTGCCGACATTCGCCAGCGCTTCACTTGCGATTCCGAGAAGCTCCGCTTCCACCCTCGCCGGCAAGTTGATGCGGGCTGCGTCAACGCGAACGACGATGCCGGTGCGGGATGTAAAATTGCGAGCGAGCGCCTCAAGAGCTTGCAGCAGCGGTTTTCCGGCCGGAGGAGAGCCGCGCAGCGCGAGCGCCGACTGGCGCGCTTCGCCCAGGCCCTCACGCGCGATATCGAGTGCTCGAACGAGTTCCGCGCGAGCGCGTTCGCCGGAGCGATCGAGATGCTTGAGCACACCTTCGAGCTGCAGAGCAATTGCGGTGAGCCGTTGTGCAAGCGTGTCATGGATGTCGCGCGCCAAGCGTGTTCGCTCCTCGACGCGCGCCAATCGCGCGCCTTCGTCAGAGAGTCGCGCACGTTCAATGGTCGCCCCGACGTGAAGCGCGATCGTGCTCAGCAGCCGCAACTCGCTGCGTGAGAGGCGACGCCATTTCGGTCCGGTCAGATTCATAATACCGAGCGACTTACCGCGAAATAGCAGTGGAATGCTGGCATGAGAACGCAGGCCGCCGGTGAGTTTGATCTGATTGCGCTGGACGGCTGGTGCGAGCCGGCTACATTCAATGACGTCGACGTTTTTCGCAGACAGCTTGCCTTCGCGAAACAACTCGGTGCACTGGCACCACCCGCCGGTCATGCGCACCGGTTCGCGAAGATACGGTGGAAGATTGTGTGCGGCCGCATTGTAGAAACGATTGGTTTCCGGATCGACAAGCCATATCCAGCCCGAGCGCAGGCCGAACGCTTTTGTAACGATCGACAGCACGCGCGCAAGCGCCTGGGAAATGTCGGTCGCGCTGTTCAGCTCCTCGGCGATGGCATAGAGGATGCGCAATTCTTTAGCGCGTGACTGCATGCGGGGAGGTTGTTTTCAGTGGAGGGTGAGCCCTACCGCTCGCACACGAGGGTGCGCGCACCGAGCAGATGAAAGCCGCGATAGCGGTCCTTTCGTGACGCCCCCGGAGGAGTGTATGAAGGTATCCTGTAGCCTTGTCATCGTTGCGCTGCTCGTTGCGGTGGGGTCGCCCGCGTATGCGCAGGTGACAAATCCCGCGGACCCCGGAGTAAAGCGACCCTCCGCCCTCGACCCAAAGCGGCCGCTCAACGCTGAGCTGCGGACCAGCATCGGTGACGGCTTTACGCTAACCGCGGTCGGTGACCTCATCATGTCGCGGCCGCTCTCCCAATATGCGGCACGCGAGCCTGGCGTCAAGTCGGTTCTCGATATCCTCAGATCGGGCGATGCGCTTTGCGGAAATATGGAGACTTCAATTCTCGATCTGCGGTACTTCAAGGGCTATCCATATTCGTATGCAGGTGACTGGACTCTCAGCGCAATGCCGGCGGTTGCCAAAGACTTGAGAAAAATGGGCTTTGATTTCGTGTCGCGCGCGAACAACCACGCGCAAGACTGGGGCATCGAGGGAATGCGCGAAACGAGCCGGTGGCTCGATGATGCCGGCATCGTGTGGGCAGGTGTTGGAGAAGACCGGGGTCGTGCGCGAGCTCCCGCGTTCTACGAAAGCACGAAGGGACGCGTCGGTATCGTGTCCTTTGCCTCAACGTTTCTTCCCACCGCCGCAGCGCTGCCGCCGCAGGGTGCGGCGCCGGGCCGACCTGGCGTGAGCGCATTGTCGGTAACGCAGTACGTCGACGTGCCTCGCACCACGATGAAGGCGCTCGCCGACGCTGCATGCCATCTCAGCGGGCACCACTGCAACACCGTTCCTAGCTCTTTGTCCATTTTTACCCAAAATTTCCGGCTTACCAATTCATTTCGCTACGAGTACGCGATGGATACTGAAGACCAGGCTGAGATTTATCAGAGCATCCGAGAAGGCAAACAGAACGCGGACTTCCTGGTGGCGACACTGCATTCGCATGACTGCTCGCTGGATTGCGACGACCCAGACAAGCCGCAACTCGCGGCGGCGTATCTGCGCACTCTCGCGCATCGCGCCATCGATTCCGGCGCGGACGAGTTCATAACGACCGGCATCCACAACCTCGGACCAATCGAGATCTACAAAGGTCGACCGATTTTTTACGGGATCTCAAATTTTTTCTGGAGCGATATCCAGCTCCCGCTCTCGCATGACCTCTATCAACAGAACCGAGCCGTGCTCGACAATGCATACATCCACCCGGACCGCGCCACGAACTGGGACCTCTCGGCGCCGCTGAACGCACAGTCAGGATTTGCAGAGCCGTTTGTTTTTCAAACCATCGTTACACAGAGCACATTTGCGCACGGCGCGCTCGCTACACTCAGACTCTACGCCGTCGATCTCGGTTACGGAAAGAAGCTCAGCGAGAGCGGTATCCCTCGCTTGGCCGACCCCGCGCAGGCAAAGAGCATTTTCAAGCGCATCACCGATGCGACGGCACAATACGGACTTCCACCGTTAAAGATGACGGTGGACGGCAGCGAGGCGACTATCGAGCCTTAGCCCCGCGTGAAAGTAAGCGGCGTTTCTTGCCGATGCTCGGCTTGTATCCTGTCGCCGAGCAAGGCCGCATAGATTCCAAGCGCGCGTTCCCGTTCGCGATAAAATTGACGCCGGGAAATGCTATTACCTGGCATTGATGTACGATGCGCTCGAGCAGCGCAAGGTTGCAATGCAGTATCTCAAGTTGGCAAGAAAGCGCCATGACGGTGCGATGGGGTTTGTTCCCTACGATCCCCGCGTCGACGACCTGCGAATCTCAGCTAACTAAAGAGCCCCCGCGAGCCTTTGCCGGTGACGCTCGCGTTGACAAGGCGCGTCCAAAGGCTTAGGATGCTCGCACAAGCGTGAGGTGAGCGTCATGCCGACAACTTCAGAACAACAAGCATCACCGGCTCAAGCAATTGCCTCAGTGCAAGCTGCAGACGGCGTCGAGCTAGCCTTCGAAATTGTACGTCGTGCGTTCGCGGGCATCGATGCGCCCCTCGCAGTTGCACTGGCCGATGGGACGGTCTTACGCGAGCCAAGAGGGCCGCTTGAGGCTACGGTCATCTTAAGTCAGCCGGCGATCTTACGTGTTTTGCTGGCGCGAGCTTCGGATCTCGGTGCCGGCGAAGCGGTCGTGCGGGGTGAGATAGCGGTCGAAGGCAGCATCGAGCGAGCGCTGTACACGATGGACGACGTTGCCGCGGCGCGCTCGCCGCGGGAATGGATTTCCATTGCAGCGCTGGCGGCAAAATTGCCACAGCTGCCGCTTGACCGCCAGGAAACCCCACGACGAGCGCGCCTCCGCGGGCGCGTGCATTCAATCGAACGGGATCGGGCAGCTATCGCGCATCACTACGACGTCTCGAACGACTTTTACGCGCTCTGGCTCGACGAGAACATGACCTACTCATGCGCTTACTTCGCCGATGACGCGGACACACTCGATCGCGCTCAAGTGCGCAAATACGATCTCATTTGCCGAAAACTTCGCTTGAAGCACGACGAGCGGTTACTCGATGTTGGCTGCGGATGGGGCGGTCTCGCACGATTTGCTGCTCGCGAGTACGGCGCGCAGGTAGTCGGCGTAACGTTGAGCCGCAGGCAAGCGGAATACGCGCAGGCGCGCATCGCCGAAGAGAATCTTGAGCGGCGCTGTCGTGTCGAATTGCTCGATTATCGCGAGCTGGCAGATCTGCGACCCTTCGAAAAGGCGGCAAGCGTCGGGATGGTCGAGCATGTCGGCGACCGGAACCTCAACCGTTATTTCAAGTCCGTTTTTGATGCGCTCGTTCCGGGCGGTCTTTTTCTCAATCACGGCATTGTCGCGCAACAACCGAGCGCGACGGGTCTGCAAAGCCTCGCCGAGCGCTTTTTCCCTCAGCGATCACGCTTTACCGAAAGCTACGTCTTTCCCGACGGCCAAATGCCTCGCCTCGCGCCCATGGCCGATGCGGCGTTGCGGGCGGGATTCGAATTGCGAGACGTTGAGAACCTTCGCGAGCACTACACGCAAACGTTGCGCTATTGGGTTCGCCGGCTCGAGGCGCACGAAGGTCGGGCGCGATCGATCGTCGGTGACGCCACCTACAACGTCTGGCGCTTCTGGCTCGCAGGGTCCGCGCACAGTTTCGCCACAGGGCGTCTGGGCGTCGTTCAAATGCTGCTCGCCAAGTGGACCGCGGACGCGCGAGCGCTTCTGCCCCGCACGCGAGCGGATATTTATGCTGCAGCCGCAGCGGTCAGTGCTTTCGGCTCCTAAGACTCGCAAAAAAAGGAGCGGCCGCCTTGTACGTGGCAGCCGCTGGTCGTGGTCGAGAGATGACGTTTGCTAACCCAATCGGTTAAATTTTTTGCTGTCATTTGGAAGATGTAGGAGCGCTGATCCAAAACGCCGGCGTTGGCATAACCCCAATAGCATTCAAAGGACCATCGTGGCGGACGCTCAACCTAGGCGTTTCTCACGACTTAGGCCACAACCTCAAAGCATCGACCTGGGAACGAATCTCCCCGCTGGGATTCACAACCAAGGTTATGCTTAGGAACAACAGACGAACCAACTCGTGACGGGCTAAGCCGATAACACCAACTATAGCCAAGTCCTGTACGGCATATTCATTCCGGCAAAACCGGCGAATGCGTTACGGTGACAGCTATATCCAGCCGGCTCCTGTCCTCTCAATGACCCGTCTCTGAAATCGGCACACGGTTGGCATAAACGCGAATGGGTGAGGGGTAGGCGGTGGCGCGCTCGCGAAGTCACGCCGGCCCGCGACTCCTCTTGCTTATAGGAGGTTTCTTGATGAAGTTCCGACTTGGGCTTGTGCTCGCTTTGGTCGCCTTGGTTGTGCTCTCTGGAGCGATCCAAGCGAAATCCAAGAATCTCGCAGTCACAATGCGCGCGCTCAGCGGCTCCGGTCAAAGCGGCACCGCCACGCTGACGAGTCCAAGCGGCGGCCATCAAACATTGACAATCGATCTGAACGGCGAGCCCAAAGGAGCCAGCGAGCCGGCGCACATCCACCCCGGCACATGTGCGAAGCCAAACCCCGTGCCAAAGTTTGTGCTGAAGCCTGTGGTCGACGGCAGATCCGTGACCACGATTCCCGCGCTCGCGCCGAAGGGCAGCACGTGGACCATCCTCGTGCACAAAGGCGACATGGCGGCCATGAATAGCTACGTCTCGTGCGGAGATATCGCGTGGTAGTAAAGTAGTAGAACATTTCGGGACGAGATCTTCACGGTAAAGAGCGGCTGGCACCGGTTGCCGGCCACTTTACTTTCCAGATGCAGATTCCAGACTCAAGGAAAAGCCCACACGGGCGTGAATGAGATTTCACCCACCGGGAGGCTACCGTGAAGTATAATATTTCACGCCCGCCGCTTTTCGCATTTATGTGCGCGGCGCTCTTTGCATTTTCGTTTGCGTTTCCTCAAGCGGTCTGGGCGAAAGATCCTTATGCCCGTCCTGCCGGCATAAATCCGACGACGGTGACACTCCAAGATGTTCTTGCGAAGGCAAAGAAGGTGGACGGTTCCGATACTCCATACCGGACGCGAACCGTGCAAGGTGCGGTCAATGCGTGGGGTTTGAAGGGTTCCCTGCGCTCACTTGAAGTTGGCGACGATTATCGCTCAACACTTGACCTCGGTGCTATCTCATGGTCGAATGGTAGAGTCAGCGGACAAAGCTGGCGACAGAACCCGAACGGGTTGGTCACGTTGCTTCGCGACGCAGCTGGCGAACAAGATATCGATTTTGAAGCATTGACCCGTTACGCCTCTCGCCCAAGCTCGCAGCCACAACTGCTCGGCGAGACTACCGGCCCCGGGGCCGCCTACGTGATTGAGGCGCGCTTAGAAACCGGCAGCCCGATGTGGGCGTTTTACGATAAGAAGTCCCTCCTCTTAACGCGCGTCGAGATTCCATTCGTCGAAGAGCGTGACACCTACACGTTCAGTGATTTTCACAAAGTTGGGCCCTACACCGATCCCTCGCGCCTTGTTATCAGCACGGGCGTTGCCCGTAATGACGAAGAGTACACGCTGTCCACGCGATATAACGTCTCGGCCTCCGCTGCCGATGTGGCGATGCCGCTTTCGAACGATACGCTTGTCCAGTTCCCCGCCGGAGTCAACGTCGTGAGCCTGCCGCTCAAGATCGCAAATAAGGAGGGTCACTCACAATTCATCGCCGACCAAAGTTACCATTCCATTGGACAACCTGGCGACATGACGCAAACTGGCTATGTGGCGCATTGGGCGGCCAATCCACATCTCATCACCCGCGCCACCATCGAAGGTCACGACTACGACTTCATGTTGGATTCGGGTGCCCCAGGAATCTTCGTGAGTTCCGACGCCGTCGCCAAACTCGGACTCAAGAGCTTTGGACCGGAGGAGCAAACAATGACCGGCAGTTGGGTGCGCGCGTTTGCCCTCATACCGAAGATGCAAATCGGCGCCATCACACTGTCTAATGCGATCGCGTGGGTGCTTCCCGACTGGCATTACCGCCCAAGCACTGACATAGATGCCGTCGGATTGATCGGTTATGATTTTATCGCAAATGCGGCGCTCAGCATCGATTTTGCGAAAGTCACTCTCACTGCGACGAACCCAGCCTTGTTTGTGCCGCCGGCAGATGCGGTCGCGGTGCCTGTCATGCTTGACGACGGTGTGCCCAACGCCTCCATGCAAATCGGTCAGTCTACTGCAAACCGTATCGTCGTCGACACCGGTTCGGCAACGAGCATTATCTTACCGCGATTTGCTGATGCTCACCCGAATGACGTCGCGGATCAGGGAAAAGGGCGAGAAATTACCCGCACCCGTCTCGCCGATGTCGACTGGGTAAGCGGTTCCTATATACAATATTACAACAGTCTCGGAGGCGGTCTGACACAGCTCCGGGCGACCGAGTTAAAAAGTCTTTCGCTTTCAGGCATCAACCTTGAGAATTGGGTGATGCTTGAACTCGTGGCTCCTGCGGGTGCGGCGGAACAGATCGGGAAAGACGAGGACGGCCTGATCGGATATGATTTTCTCAAATATTTCACGGTGCATCTCGATTATCAACACAATCAAATATTTCTCGAACCCAATGCACTAGCCAAGGGGACGATCAACCACTGAACGGCGGGCGATGGGTACCGGCTGAGCCACTAACTCCAGGGCCAATCACAATTGTCCCGTTGTCCCGTTAGATATATAATGTACAAAAGGAAAGCGTGGGGCCGAAAGGAACCTCATACGCCTTCACACGCGGCGGCCTTCCCGGGAGACAACTCTCATGACTTACTCGACCAAGCTCGTTTGCCCGATCCAGCGCACGATGGCGATGATAGCTGACAAATGGAAAGTCATCGTCATTGCCATTCTCGGCGACGGCACAAAGCGCTTTCGCGAGTTGCAGCGTGCGATGGAGGGTGTCACGCCAAAAGTGTTGACGCGTCAATTGCGCGATCTCGAGCACGATGGCTTGGTCAATCGCGTCGCGTACGCTGAGATACCGCCGCGCGTTGAGTATTCGCTGACGCCGCTCGGCCGGAGCCTTTTGCCCATCCTCAACCAATTGCACAACTGGGCGGTCGCCAACTCCGACGTTCTACTGACGCGCCAGGCGGGAATGCCGGCTGCCGAAGCGTCGGATAGCGCGATGCAGAAAACCGCGTAAACGGTGGCGCAGGAGAACCGCTTTAAGTTCCAGCGCCCCATGAAAGTCATTTTCCGCGACCTCGACGGCATGCGCCACGTTAACCATGCCGTTTATCTTAGCTATTGTGAAGCCGCGCGCAACGAGTACTGGATTGAGATCACCGGCATCCGCAAGGTTGAAGAATACGATTTCGTGTTGGCGGAGCTGACTGCGCGCTACCATGCGCCTGCACTCTTGGGCGACGATCTCAACATCGGCTGCCGAGTGACTGAACTGCGTCACTCAAGCTTCTTAATGGAGCACGAAATCCGAAACGTTCACACGGGACAGCTCATCTTTGAGATGAATTCAGTGCAGGTCATGTTCGACTATGAGACCGGGAAGTCGATACCGATCTCCGACAAGCGCCGCAAGCAAGTCGAAACCTATGAGGGTCACCCGCTCACAGTGGAGAGTGCCCGAGCCAAACGCTAGGCTCGCGGCAACGCGTTGATCTAGACCCTCAGGTTCACACCGCGCTTGGTGAGGACAATCGCGACCGTTAGCGCGATGATCGCCAGTGCCGTCACCACCGCCGCATCGATGAGCAGGCTGATGTCAACGACGCCTGTGTATGAATAGCGGAAACCGTCGATCATGTACACCATCGGGTTCACGAGCGATATGCGGTGGAAAAGTGGCGGCAGCAGCGATATGCTCGAGAACACGCCGCCGATGTAAGTGAGCGGCGTAATGACGAACGTCGTGAAGATAGCCAGATTATCCCATGTCTTACCGAGCAGCCCGGCGATCATACCCAGGGCCGAGAAGAGCAACGCAGTCACGCACATGAAATAGAAGTAGACAGCGAGATCGTGTGGCCTGACGTGCACGAGAGCCAGGCCGATCAGCATGACGAGGTTGCCGATGACAAGGCCGCGCAAGACAGAACCGGTAAGAAACCCGACGATGATCTCGATGTACGACAACGGCGCGATCAGCAGCTCTTGAATGGAATTCATGAAGCGCTGCTGGAATAGCGACGACGACGATTCGTCATAGCTTGAAGAGATAACGTTCAGCATCACGAGGCCGGGCAGCAGGAAGACAACGTACGGCACGCCGCCGAGCGTCTTAATGCGCGAGCCTAACGATAATCCGAAGATGAAGAGGAAGAGCAGCGTCATGATAATGGGCGGCCAAACGACCTGGTTGATGACCATGTAGGTGCGCTTGAGTTCGCGGCGGATCAGCGCGCCAAGTCCAATGTAGTTAACCATGCGTGCGCCGCCCAACGAGTTCGAGAAAGACTTCTTGCAGCGTGCCTTTGCCGTGATCGGCAATGAGCGTCACTTTGTCCTCGAGCGCCACCAGGCGGCCGTGGTTGACGATGCCGACTCGGTTGCACAACATCTCGACTTCTTCGAGGTAGTGCGACGTCATGAAGATCGTCATACCGCCCGCGTTGATGATCTTGAGGAAATCCCACAGTTCGAGGCGCAGCTCGACGTCCATGCCCGCCGTCGGCTCGTCCAAAATGAGCAGCTTTGGCCGGTGCATGAGCGCTCGCGCGAGCGAAAGCCGGCGCTTCATGCCGCCCGAGAGTTCGAGATAACTTGCCCGCCGCTTGTCGGTGAGTTCAAACTGGTCAAGCAGTTCGCGTGCGCGTGGTTTCGCCTGCGAGAGCGGCATGCCATAGTAGCCGCCCTGATACGTAAGAATCTCTTCGACCGAAAGAAAGCGATCGAAATTAAACTCCTGAGGCGACAGCCCGACGAGCTGGCGGCTGCGTCGAAAATCACTAACGACATCATGACCGAAAACGGAAATGCTTCCGCTTTGGAATGTCGCCAGCCCGACAATCGCATTGATGGTCGTCGTCTTGCCGGCGCCGTTGGGTCCAAGGAATCCAAAAAACTCACCGGGAGCAACGTCGAACGAAAGATCGTTGACGGCGGTGAGGGTTTTGTATCGTTTGGTAAGGTGCCGGACTGAAACGGCGCTGGGAGCGCCGTTGCTAATAGTAGATCCCCATCATCATTTTTGCTTCTTCGCTCGCCATCGTCCGCGGATCCCAGGGTGGGGCAAACGTGAGATCGACTTTCGCGTCGGTGACTCCGGGAATCGACATGAGCGCTGTATGCACTGCACTGATGAACATCGCGGCCACGGGGCAACCCGGCGAGGTCAGCGTCATGGTGACGAAAACCGTCGAGCCTTCAATGCGCACGCCATAGATGAGCCCGAGGCTGACCATGTCGATGCCGATTTCCGGGTCGACGACGGTTTTGAGTTCTTCGCGCACGCGTTCTTCGGTGAGCGGGCTGGGTGCAGCGGCACCGTTGGCGGGCGTGCTCGGCGCACCAGCCTGATCGGCTTGCGCCACCGGACCCTCGCTCGATGATGTCTGATCTGATTTTTCGGGGTTCATACTTTTGGTGCTCTTAACGGCGGGGATGCTCAAGTCCTGCGCGAAGCAAGCGCCCCGCATGACGACAGTAACACGCCAATTGACACTTGGTCATTCGCCCGATTCGGACGATGCGTTCATGTTCTACGCACTCGCCAACCGTCTCGTCGACACCGACGGCTTCGAATACGAACACGTTCTTAAAGACATTCAAACACTCAACGAGTGGGCAAAAGAGGGGCGTCTCGACACGACCGCCATTTCGGTTCACGCATATGCTTTCGTTGCAGACGAGTATGCGATCCTCAACCACGGGGCGTCGATGGGCGGCGCAGACTACGGGCCGATGGTTGTCGCTCGTCAGGCGGCCGAGCCGCACGAGCTACGCGGCGCAACGATCGCTATCCCCGGACTCATGACGAGCGCCTATCTGGCGCTGCGATTGTGCATCGGCGAATTTACGCCGGTTGTCATGCCGTTCGATACCATCATGGAAGCAGTCGCCGAAGGAAAGGCAACCTATGGTCTGCTCATCCACGAGGGGCAGCTGACACACGCATCGCTCGGTTTGCAGTCAATCGTTAACCTGGGCACATGGTGGCACGAAGAAACAGGTTTGCCATTGCCGCTGGGCGTAAACGCAATTCGTCGCTCGTTGCCCGATGACGTCAAAGCACGAGCCTCACGCCATTTGCGCGAGAGCATTGAGTACGGGCTTGCTCACCGCCCGCAAGCCCTCGAATGGGCGCTGCGATATGCACGGGGCATGGAGAAGAAGACCGCCGACACGTTCGTCGGCATGTACGTGAATGACCGGACGGTCGACCTTGGTCCCGACGGCCGCGAAAGCATCGAGTTCTTCTTGCGCCGCGCCGAAGAGTCGGGCTACATTCCCGCGATTGCGAAAATTGATTTTGTGATGTAGTCGACGCCGTCGCGATGGCGCGCTTAGGCGCGCAACGTCGGCGGCCGATAGTATAACATTGTTTCGGCATGCGGCCGCACGCGATCTTCGAGCGCGCGTTGCTCGTGCAGCTCCATTGGGCGCAAGCGCCGGGCGGCAGCAGCGTTCTCGCGGACCTGCTCGACGGTATCGCATCCAATAATCGCCACATGGATCTGCTGGCTAAGAGCGTAGCTGAACAGTTCGTGGACGCTGGGCGCATTGACAATATTCGTCAGAAGCCCGCGGGCTAGGACTTTCATGCCGATGACGCCCATGCCAAGTTCCATGGCGCGTGCTCCGACGATCCGAGCAAACGGCTCGGCATGTACTTCGCACGGATTGACCGGAATCAAAACCGTGTCGAAAGAGTAACGCTCGATTGCGCTCAGGAGGACCGCGGGGTCGCGGTGCCCGGTGACGCCGATGAAGCGCGTTTTTCCGGCACGCTTTGCTTCCACGAATGCTTCGTACGCGCCGCCGGGAACGCCGATCTCATCGAGTTCTTCCCAGGTTCTCAGATCGTGCAGCTGCCACAGGTCCAAGTGCGACACGCGCATGTTCGAGAGCGTCTGATCGAGCATGGCGAGCGCGCCGCGTTTGCTTCGATCGTGGGCCTTTGATGTCAAGAAGATGTTGTCGCGCGCCGCACCGAGGGTTGCACCGTAATATTGCTCGCTGCCTGCGTAGGCGCGCGCTGAGTCAAAATAGGCGACACCTTCGCGCAGCGCCGCGCGGATGACGTCTCGTGCCTGGTCATCATAACCAAACGTGCGCAGAACTCCCTCGCCGCCAAGACCGAAGATCGTTGCGTCGACTCCGGTGTTCCCTAGCGGGCGAACGGGTAAGCGCGCGCTATCCATTGACCGTGGATTCGAGATGGAGGGAGGCCGAGCCTCGAACAAGTTTTCGGCTAGGCGTGCGCGACGGCAGCTTCCGGCTGTCGCAGTGATTTCAGTATGTAGCCGCGGCCTTTGATCGTGTGAATGAGGGGAACGTCGGCCGGGCCATCGATCTTTTTGCGCAAGCGATGGATGTGGACCCACAGCGTGTTGAAACGGCCGCCTTTGGCTGTACTTCGAAAGACTGACCGCATCGGCACTTCTTCACTCAAGGCGCGGTCATGGTGCAACAAAAAAAATTCGAGCAGAGTATACTCCATGGGCGAAAGTTGGATCGGGCGGCCGCCACGCGTAACCTCGTAGCGATCGCGATCCATGCGCACATCTCCCACGCACAGCTGCGTGCTTGCGTGAGCTTTGCCGTTCGTACGGCCCCTCGCTTCGTCAATGATTGCGGCCAAGGAAGCGGAGCGCAGGCGGGTGTGCGTACCGGGCCCGTCATCGATGCATACGACGAGAAACAGAGAGGTCTGACTCGTAGCAGCCCGCTTCAGCGTTGCAGCGATTGCTTCGGGTTCGCCAGAGGTAATATCGGAAACGTGGACGACCATGGAAGATATCTTCGGCAAAGCTTGATGCGACCTGTCCGTTTGTAAGCCGGCGGCACGAACTTGGCATTTGAGCAGCGGGCATCGCTCGCGAACGACGGAAACTATGCGTTGGACGAACCGAGAAGTGCGAAACATCCTGCGGTTGCTTCGCCGGCCGCACAGGTTGGATCGCGAGCGTCTTGTCGTGATGCTGCGAGAGTGCACCCGCGCGCGCGACGGCCGCGAGGCGCTCCAGTTCGCCATTGACGCTGCGTTCGACCGCTCGGACGCGCAGCAGCTTATACGTACGAAACCATCCGCCGCGTCGACGTCGCAGGGGAAACAACACACGCAGCCGCATCGAGCATGCATGTGTCGGTTCGCCAGTTCTTCCGTTATCGTTCGGAAGCAATCGCAGCCATCGCGCAGTCTATCGAGAGAACTTGCGGCGACCTCCCGATAGCCACCGCCACTTACTGTTGCTCGCGAAGACCATCGAGACCATCGATCCAAAAGCTGCACGCGAGATTTATTTGCGCGTTCCCGCTCATGACGGTGGACAAGTAGCGTACAACATCGTGCGTACGTCGCTGTGGGCGGGCATGGAGGTGACCAAGGAGCAAATCGACGCGTGCCAAGGTTCGTGGCGGCTTATGGCGCTCGCCGCTGTCGCGCGGCATTTCATTGCTCAGGGTGAAGATGAAAAAGCCGGTGAGCTGCGCGCTCAGCTGCGAGCGCAACTTACAAACAATCGCGGCCCGTTGCATGATGCTGTAGCGTTTGAACGGCAGCGCAGGATATTCTCGACGCTCATCGCCATGGGGATGTCTCGCTGGCGCGAACAATCACGGAAACGGTGCGCACGCTCGCTTGGGTCAAACGAGTACCTGATCGCGTTCGCGATGACAATCGAAGCGCAACAATACATTCTCGAAGGTGATCTCACGGCAGCGGCGCTCGTGCTATCGGATCTTGAGGCGCTCGAAGTGCACGGCCGTGACCACTACATCATGGCCCGCGGCGCATATTGCAACGCAATGCTCTCCCTCGTTCGTGGATTTCACGAAGATGCGTATGCAATCGCGAACGGGGCGCGACCAACGATTGCCGCGCTGGAGGCAGGGTTTGGCTTTCGCGCTGCCACGATTGCCGGACGGGCGGCGCTGCTTGCGAGACTTCCTTGGACGCCGCCGAGCGACCTCATGGACAAGTATCCACATCTATGGACGCGCCCGGAAACCGAGGGCGTCCTCGCGCGTCACCTCTTAGCGCACGATGTTGCGGCCGCACGAACGCTCGCCGAAGATGCGCTGACCAGCTCTGATCGCCATGGTTCTGCGGTTATTGCTAACGGTATTCGTGCAGTCACAGCGGCGGTACGTGATATTGAGGGTAAGGCGGACGAAGCCCAAGACCTTTGGCTGCGAGTTTGGCAAGACGCGCTGCGCCTCGGCGACATGTTCGCCCTGTATGATATTTCGCGATACCAGGCGCGCCACAGCACGACATCGGCCCCATTCGTCTGGACGATCGATTTATCGCCGCCCTCCAGGAATTGGTAGAGAACGCCGTTCCCTCATATGCACTGACGAAGAGGAACGGTCTTGCGGACGTGTTGATGGCGCTTTTGCGCAGCGCAATCCGTGCCGGCAGCGGCATCGCGGAGTGGAGCGCAAGTCTTGGAGACCAGACAGAGGCTGCGTGCGCCGGCCTGGCTGCACTGCGGATCACCCCCGACGAGGTGCGACGCTGCGATTTTGCAGTGCATCGAGCGGCATCACAGGCAGTCGCGTGGCTCCTGCCGCCTCAACAGCGCCAGGCATTTACGGCGCGTTGGTGGTCGGCGTGGGATGCGGCGTTTGAGCACATGCACGCATCGCTTGGGACCCGCGGGCAGCGATTGCAAGCTTAGTCGAAGGCAGGCGAAACAAAGCTGTGCTTGAAAGCGTTATGAGACTAGTATGGAGTCTCGACGCAGCTCGCTCTTAGCCCTTGCCCGCCCGATCGCGCTTGCAGCGGTGCTTTTTGTTTTTTCTGGCGCCGTAGTCCCTACGCTCTGCGCAGCATCGACGGTCGACCTGATCGTCTTGCAGCTCGCAGAGGGCAACCAACGTTTCACGATCTCGGGAACCGTAGAATCGGTAGACTACAGCAGCAATTCCGTGCGCGTTAATGCGGGGGGCCGCCACCTCGAGATCCTCGTCACGCCGACGACCGCCGTCGAAGTGCATGGCGAGTCGGGCAGTATTGCGGATATCCGCAAGGGTCTGAAGATTAACGCTTCCGGCGTGGTCCGCGACGGCCAGAAGATCGCGCTCTCTATCACTTTAAAATAGCGGCAAGGTCTTGGTCATAGCCGGTCTATGACAAAATCCGAGAATTCGATGGTCGTGAAAGATCGCGCGCCTGACGCGGTGAGATCGGCAGTGCGGGCACCTTCACGAAATGCGCGGCTAATTGCGGCCTCGATTCGATCGGCGCTCGTGTGATCGGCCAAGCTGTACCGAAGCAACATGGCCGTCGAGAGAATTGCCGCCGTCGGATTGGCAATGCCCTTGCCGGCTATGTCAGGAGCCGTACCGCTGATCGGCTCGTACATGCCAAAAGTTGTACCCGAAGCGTCACGAGCACCAAGGCTTGCGCTTGGCAGGTTGCCGATCGAACCTGTCAGCATGGCGGCTTCATCAGAGAGAATATCTCCAAACATATTTTCAGTGAGAATGACGTCAAAATCTCGAGGCCGGCGGATCAGTTGCATGGCGGCGTTGTCGACGAGCAGGTGCTCGAGCCGTACATCAGGATAATCGCGCGAGACACGGTTCACGATGCGTCGCCACAGACCTGACGTTTCGAGTATATTGTGCTTGTCAACCGATGTGACGTGCTTGCGCCGGCCTTGTGCGAATTCGAATGCCACGCGCGCGATGCGTTCCACTTCGGGCGCCCGATAGAACATCGTATCAACCGCTTCCTCGACGCCATCCGCTCCCACGCGTTGTTCTTTTGGCGTCCCGAAGTAAATCCCACCCGTCAATTCCCGGATAACTATGAGATCCAAACCTTCGACGAGTCCGGGAAGAAGGCTGGATTCGGCTTCCAGACCAGGGTACACGCGCACCGGGCGAATATTGGCGAAGAGCCCGTAGTCGTGACGCAACGAGAAAAGCGCTTTCTCAGGGCGACGCGAGAGTGGCGCCTCATCATACTCCGAGGAGCCCACGGCACCGAAGAGGATAGCGGCGCTCCGATCGCATAGTGCGCGCGTTTCATCGGGCAAAGGTGCCTCGCCGGCACTCAGCGCTGCTGCACCGACTGCTGCCTCAATGCATTCCAGATCCGGGCGGACCACCGCCAAAACGCCAACCGCGGCACGAATGACCTCGGGTCCAATTCCATCGCCGGGCAAAACGGCTATGGTCGTCACAGTGAGGCAAGGAGGTCTTTGGCGCGTTGCACGACGGCGGCGCTGCTCAAACCATACTTCTCTATAAGGGCGTCGTTGGCAGCGCTCTCGCCGTCGACGTCGCGCAGACCTAGCCGGTCAACACGAGTTGGATGAAGCTTTCCTAAGACTTCCGCGACCGCACCGCCGAGGCCACCGAAAATAGAATGTTCCTCGCAGGTTAAGACGCAACGCGCCCTTTTTGCCACCCCCACGATCGCTGCTTCGTCCAGCGGCTTGATGGTCGGCACGTGGAGCACTGCAGCAGACACGCGGTCGGCCGCGAGGATGTCCGCTGCCTCAAGAGCACGCAGCGTCTGCGCACCCGTCGCCACAAGGGCAATATCGGTGCCGCTACGCAACTCGATCGTTCGGCCAAGGCTGAACACGTAATTCTCAGGCGTGACGACGGACGCGGGGTCACGGGTAATGCGCAGGTAGACGGGGCCATCATACTCGTTGAGCGCGAGCATTGCTGCGCGAACTTCGACCGCGTCGCAAGGCGCCACAACGACCATATTTGGGAAGGAGCGCATGATGGCGATGTCGTTGACGACCTGATGCGTTTTGCCGGTATAACCAGTTAGAATCCCGCTATAGTGCGCTGCGAGTTTGACGTTCAGTTTGGGCTGCGCGACCACGACGCGCACCTGATCGAGGTCGCGCGTCGCGATGAACGCGGCGAATGACGCGACCCATGGCTTCAGCCCTACGGTCGCCATGCCGGCGGCGACGCCGACAAGATTTTGCTCAGCGATGCCCATCATGAAGAAGCGGTCAGGCCGGGCAACAGCAAGCTTGTCCGATTTAGTCGAATTCGCGAGATCGCCGTCGACGAGTACGACGCGCGGATCTCGATCGCAAAGCTCGATCATTGTATCGCCGAAGCTATCCCGTTGCGCGAGCAAGCCGGTCACCGGACGCTACCTTGTTGTGCAATGCTCAAACGATCGGCTCTATCAATTTCCTCGAGCGCGCGCCTCAGGTCGTCATCGGAGATCGGTCGTGAGTGCCAGGCGAACTCGTTCTCCATGAATGACACGCCCTTGCCCTTAACGGTGTGTGCCACAATAAGCGTAGGGCGTTGCCGCGCCGCTCGAGCTTCCGAACATGCGCGTAGAAAATCCGCCACGTCGTGCCCATCGCTCTCAGTGACGTGCCAGCCGAACGCTCTCCATTTTTCTGCGGGGGAGTCAGTTGGATCGCGTCGCGCACTGCTCGCGTAACCCGCTTGGGTCGACCATCCGAATTGTTGTAAATGATTCCAATCGAGAATAGCCGTCAAATTCTCCAGTTCGTAGCGAGCTGCGATAAAGGCCGCCTCCCATATCTGACCTTCCTGAATTTCGCCGTCACCGAGCATGACCCACGTTCGGAAGCCCTTTCCGAGAATGCGCGCGCCGAGCGCCATGCCAACTCCCGGCGATAATCCTTGACCGAGTGAGCCGGTGGACATGTCCAAGCCCGGGAGCTTTGTCATGTCCGGGTGACCTTGCAGCCGTGAGTTGATCGCGTCAAACGTAGCAAGTTCTTCAATGGGGAAGTAGCCGCGCATGGCGAGGACGGCATAGAGGCCGATCGCGCAGTGGCCCTTTGACAGGATGAAACGGTCGCGATCGTCCCAACGCGGGCGCTTTGGATCGATGCGCAGTTCCGAAAAATAGAGCGCAGCGAAAATATCAGCGGCCGACAGCACACCTCCGATGTGGCCCGCGCCTGCCTGGTGCACGGTGCGAAGAACGTGTCGGCGGACCTCGTTGCCTAAGCGCTGCAACTCAAGCGTGTTCATAGGTCAAATTTCTCGCGCAGGTATTTGCGATTTTCGACGGCAGCATCGAGAGGATTAGCGGGCGCGTCTTGTTCGACGATAACCCAGCCACGATAGGCAGCACGCTTGAGTGCGTCGATGATGCGGGAAATCATCACCATGCCTGTTCCGAGCTCCACGAAAAGCCCGAGGGCAACGGCACGGACAAAGTCGATACGGTCCGCCCTTACGCGTGAGAGTTTCTCCGGGTCGATGTCTTTGAGGTGGACGTAGCCGATGCGATCTGCGTAGTCGTGAAAGATTTGTGCGGGGTCGACGCCTGCGTACGCGAGATGACCGGTATCGGGGCAAAGCTCAACGACGGCCGGATCGGTCAGCTCGCAAAGCCGATCGATTTCGGCGCGCGTCTCCACGTATGTTCCGACGTGCGGATGAAAAGCCGCACGCATACCACGGCCCGCCAAAAATTTGCCTATGCGATTCAGCCCCTGACTCAAAGCCGCCCAGCCGCTCTCGGGCAAACCGTCACTGCCATCCGAGGCGACCCGCCCCGCCACAGCCAATCGCCGCGCGGAGGGTTCATCGGAAAGAATGAGGACATCCGCGCCCAACGCCTGCAACCGATCTGCAACAGGTGTGACGCTCTGTAGCGCGGCATCGTGCGAAGATGGTTCGCGTAAATTGAGCGCATGAAAGGTACCGGCGGCTCGAAGCTTGCGCCGCCCCAGCTCACTGCGCAATTTAGTCACGTCGCTCGGAAAATTGTAGCTAATCTCGGTTCCGCTATAACCGGACGCGGCCATCTCATCTAACATTTGCACAAAGGTCGGCGTCCTCGCCCACGTGTACAGAGGGTCGAATCCCCAGTTGACAGATGCTGTGCCGATCTCAATTGTACTTACCATATCCAGTTTTCTTTGATCCAGGCGTGCTCGGGATCGAACGTCATGTGATAGACGTGCTTGGGCCCCGCCAGAACATTGAGATAGTAAATCCAGTACTCGGCCGCAGCCGCGCATACGTGGTAGCCGCGCGGAACCAGAACAACGTCACTGTCATGGACCGTGAGCGTCTCGTCTATGTCGCCACTTGGTGTGTAAACTCTTTGAAACGCAAAGCCTTTCGCCGGCTTGGCGCGATAGTAGTAGATTTCTTCGAGCTGCGATTCGAAAGGAGGATTATCTTCGTCATGCTTATGTGGCGGATAGCTCGACCAGTTTCCGGGCAACGTAATAACCTCGGTGAGGAAGAGACTGCTCGCCTCGTTCTCGCCCATCAAAATGTTCCGGATATGGCGCTGCGCGTTGCCCTTGCCTCGCGTGTATTCCGCATCCGGTGCTGCAGCAATGAGGCGAGCCTCTTTGCGATCTTCGCGCGAGGGGGCTGCGCAAATAGCAACCTCTGCATCACCCGCAGCCTGGATTTCGTACGCCGTCTTGGGCGGCAAATATACGGCAGCCGGCGGCCCAGAAAAGGGGTCGGCACGATTCCCGACCTGGTTCCACGAGCCTGCAGACGATATAACATTAATCGCGCCGGCTATGACGACGAACGCAACTTCGCTGGCATCTGTCTGCTCAGCGATACGTTGGGCCGCCCTCATGCGAACGACTCGAAAATCAATGTACTTCCAATCGTCGCCGTGCGGCGCGACCGTAACGACCTCGCCGTATTGAACCTTATTGCCCCGGATAAGCAGCGATGTGCGCGAGCCGTCGTCAGTCATCGGCCACCTCAAGCAGTTTGACCGGCCGCTGCGTGTGCAGCGACCGATCCGCCGCTATCGCGATGCGCAGCGCCTCGAGTGCGTCAAGTGCGCCGACGCGTGGCGCACGCTGGTCGCGGATCGCCCGGACAAAATCCACAAGCTCAGTTCGATATGCATCGGCGAAGCGCTCGATAAATGAATCGGAATCAACTTGAGCATGCGTTGCATCAAGGAGCTCACCATTTCGAAGTCGTGCTTGTCCAACGAGCATCATGCCCTTCGATCCGTGAATCTCACCGCGCACGTCGTACCCATAAACTGCCTCGCGCGAATCGTCGATAACCCCGATGGAGCCGCCCGAGAAACGTAAGACAACAAGCGACGTGTCGATATCGCCGAACGTGGCGATCGTAGGGTCAACGAGCGCGGAGCCGGTCGCATACACCTCGTCGATCGCAATCGGCGCCATAAGCCAGCGCGCCAAATCGAACTCGTGCACCATTTGGTCTTTGAACTGGCCGCCGCTCGTGCGAAGATATGCAGAAGACGGCATTCGGTGGTCGCGTCCGACGAGCCGGAGAAAGCGGACGTCTCCGATGCTGCCATCTTCCACGAGTCGTCGCGCTTGCATGAATTCTTGATCGAAACGCCGTTGGAACCCGACTTGCAAAATGACCCCAGCTTTCTTCGCGTTGTCGGCCGCAGCGCGCGTCTCCGCGAGGCGAAGCGATATCGGCTTCTCGCAGAAGATATGTTTGCCCGCGTTGGCCGCTTGAGCGATAAGTGCTGCGTGAGTGTGTGTCGGGGTTGCAATGATGACGGCGTGCACGGCACGATCGGCGAGCAAGTTTTCCACGTCGTCGACGCGATCCACGCCTGTGTCTACGACTACGCGTTGCGCGGCTGCCCGGTCAACATCAGCAACGCCGACGAGGCGTGCACCTGTCACGTGGCGTGCGGCGTTGCGAACGTGTAGTGCGCCAATCCGTCCGGCGCCGAACACCGCCAGCCCTAAGGACGAAGACGGCACTCTACGTCAATGCCTCTCCTGAACGAGCTTCCTCATAGGCAGCTCGCTTCTCGCGGTGGTAGGCAGGCACGGTTACATCCCACCACCCTGTGGCGGTCAACCCGCTGTAGGGAAGTTCACGGCTGCAAAGCGCTTCGACGACAGCTGGCCGGCCCGACGAAAGTGCGCGGCGGAGCGCGGGACCCACTTCGGCTGGATGCTCGATCCGCTCTGCGTGGCAGCCAAGGCCCTGCGCAACCTGTGCGAGGTTGGCAGAAAACGGCCTGCCGTCACGCTTTCGAAAACTTGTCGCGATTTCGCGATCTGGCCCGAACTGCAAGGTCTGAAGATTCTTGATGCATTCCCAGCCAAAATTGTTGAAAACCAAAAAGACAGCGGGAATGTCATACTGCGCGGCCATGGCGAGTTCTTGGACTGTCTGCAAGAAGCTCCCATCGCCGACGAGTGCGATGACCTGACGGTTGGGCGCCGCAAGCTTTGCGCCGATCGCAGCCGGCAGTTCGAATCCCATCGCCGAAAAACCGCCGGCAGTAATATGCTGATCCGACCCATAGACAGGAAACTCTGTAAAAACCTGACTCTGCGGATTGCCCGCGCCTGTCACCACGATTGCGTCACGCGCAAGGACGGCGCGCGTTTCCACAAGCGCGCGAGAGATCGTCATCGGCGTGTTGTTGCTCTCGCGGCTCGGCCGAAGCGCCTCCTGCCAATCCGACTTCAGCTGTTGGATACGGGCGAAATAAGGCGAATTTCGGTAATCGATAGGCTTACCCTGAGCGCGAAGCGCCGTGAGCAGGTCGCCGAGCGTCGCTCTGGCATCGCCCACAAGTCCGAGCTCTACCGGGTAATTCTTGCCGATCTCGTACGGATCGAGGTCGACATGGATCAGCTTGGTCGGCGGAATGTTGAACGTGACATCGCGCTTGAACGACGACGCAGTGCGATCCGTAAACCGGCATCCCACTGCAAGAATGACATCCGCTTCGCGCGTGAGTGTATTCCCAGAAATGGAACCGAGATCGCCACAAGGCCAAACGTACAGTGGATGATCTTCGGTGATTGCTCCCTTGCCCATCCACGTGACCGTTACAGGAATCCCGAGAAGCTCGGCAAGCGCGCGCAGTTCAGGCTCGCCTTCAGAGGCGACCACTCCTCCACCCGCGAGTATCAGCGGTCGTTTGGCTTCCAGCAGCAATCTAGCCGCGCGATCGACGACCTGCGGGTCTGCATGAATGCGACCTCTTGGGCGGCGCGTGACCGGGTCGGGCAACGACGAGATCTCAGTCTCTTCAGCCTGGATATCCATGGGCACGTCGATGTACGCGGGGCCTTGTCTGCCCTCGAGCATCACGTTGTACGCTAAGTGCAGCACGTTGGGAAGCTGGTCGACCCGGCTGGGCTGCCACCAGCGCTTGACGACGGGCTCCATCATGCGCGGGAAGTTTGCCCAATGCGTGCGTTCGAGTTCTTGTAGGACACCACGTCCGCGCATGTAGGTGTGCACGGAACCCGTAAGAAGTAAGAGCGGGATCGAGTCGATATATGCATTGGCAACGCCCATCGCCGTGTTCGCTGCGCCGGGACCGATGGAGGTGAACACACCGCAGATACGCCGAGCGACGCGGTAAAAGGCGTCCGCCATGTGCGCGGCGCCTTGCTCGTGAATGGCTTGGATAAGGGAGATCTTGTCACGGCGGTCGACGAATGCGTCGATGAGCGCGGTGTTCCCGTGCCCTGCTACGCCAAAAAGATACGGCATGCCCTCACTGATAAGGTAATCGGCGATGATCTGACCGCCAGTCATGCGCACGGCCGCTATCTCAGGAAGACTTCACGGCCGGCTTCGCGACATGGCCGAGCTGCGCCGAAATCGCCTCCGCAGCGCCGACGATTTGTGTGACCAGGGACGGGATATGTTCCCGTGTCAGCCGCGTGGCCGGCATCGAAAGTCCAAACGCGGCCACGATTCGTTCTCGATGCTCTCTCACGGGCGCAGCCAGGCAGCGCACTCCGGGGTGGAGTTCTTCATCATCATAGGCGTAGCCATTGCGCCGCACACGGCTGAGTTCCGTCACGAGGTCGGCAATCGTCGTGACGGTGTGAGGCGTGTACCGCGGGAGAGGCTCAGCGTAGAGATGCCGCAAGTCATCCTCGGAATGATCCGAGAGTAGCGCCTTTCCCACTGCCGTGCAGTACGCGGGTTCGGAACTGCCCACCGTCGTCTCGACGCGTAGGATACCCGGTCCAGACTGCCGCGCAACGAAAACGGCCCGAGGGCCGTCCAAAACGGCCACATGAGTGCTTTCACTGGTCAGGGCGGCGATTGAACGAAGATAGTGGTCAGCTGCGGTCACCACGCTCATCCGGCGTAGAAGTCCGTTGGCGATTTCTAAAACGCCGTAGCCGATGCCGTATTTTTTTGAGTCAACGTCCTGTGCAACAAGTGCGCCATGTTCGAGAGTGGCGAGCAACCGATACGCGGTGCTCGGATCTACCTTGAGGCGCTCGGCAACCTCGGTGACGCCGAGCGGTCCGTCGCTGTCTCCGAGTAAACGAAGAATTTCCACGCCGCGTGAGAGCGAGTTGATAAGTCGCCCATCACGCATGGGCTTGAGTGCCATGTAGGGCAAGGCTATTGCGCTATGCTCAAAATATTCCTCCAGCTTAATGCGGGTCGGCGGAAGGAGGAGCAGTTTCTGCAATTGTATTGACGATATTGCAATCTCGGCCTGGAGCAGATAGTGCTCTGTGTTGAGTTGCCTTTCATTTGAGGTGTCGCCCTAAGGGAGTTGGCATGGCTGGTCCCGAGGACGCTCACAGATTTAGCCGGCGGTTACTGTTGCAGGCCGGTGCGAGCGTCGGAATGGGTCTTGGCGCCGCAGGCACACTTACTCTAGCGGGCTGCAAGTCCCAGCCCAAATCCACGCTCGGCGGGGTGCGGTTCGTCTTCATTGTGAAGACCGTCAACTCGACCTATTGGCAAACCTGCCTCGCGGGAGGCCGTCTGGCAGCCGAGCAGCTCGGGTTGCAAGCGCTGCAATTCACAGGTGCAAATTCCGAGGCTAACATCCAGCGTCAGATAGAGCTTGTTGAGGACGCCCTCGCGAAACGGCCCGACTTTATTGTCCTAGCGCCGACGAGCGCAACCGCTCTTGACGCGACCATCGAGACCGTTCATAAGTCCGGAGTCAAGATAATCCTCATCGATTCCGCGGCAAACACGAACGCATACGACACGTTCTTGGCCACCGACAATCACGCAGGCGGCCTTCTTGCCGCAACGACGCTCGCAGAGGCGATCAAGACGAAAACGGGCGCACCGGTTGGACAGGTCGCGTATTCGACATTCCTAAGTGGCGTCGGCTCGTTGAGCCAACGGGACCGTGGCTTCGTAGACGGCCTGAAGGGATATCCTGGCCTGGAGCTCGTCGCTCACAAGGATGCGGGCGGCGACCAATCGGTCAAGCCAATCGGAATTGTCGCCGACACGCTCACGCGTTTCCCAAAACTTGTTGGTTACTTCGCCGACTCGTTGGTCACGCTGCAGGGCGCTGTGGTAGCATTCCGAGAGAATCACGTCGACCCGACAAAGGTCTCGCTGGTGGGCTTCGACCCGACTCCAATACTCGTACAGCTACTCAAGGATCGCAAGATAGACGGCATCATTTTGCAAGACAACTTCCAGATGGGATATGGGGGCGTGGCCTATGGCGTCCTCGCGGCCGCAGGATTGAAAACACCAAGGTTCATCAATACCGGCGTCACCGCCGCGACGCCAGACAATGTAAATTCTCCAGATATTCAAGGGCTACTAAACCCAGTGACGCAGCACCGCGTCGGTTTCCACGCGATGTCGTTGCAGAGCAGTTAAAAGCTCGCGCTTGGATGGAGGCCGATACTTAAAGATGGAGGCAAACATGATGACGCGACGCTTCCACTTCGTCGTCCTCGTGAATGTGTTCGTAGCCATTTCACTTCTTTTTTTCAATGCTGGTACGGCGATGGCCGCGTCGCAGTTCGCACCTGCTGCCGACGCAACGAGTACGCCAGCAGCTGGGGTGCCAGGCGCTCCCGCTGCACCGGTGGCGAAGATTACCGGCAGGATTATCGAAGCCGGCTCGGGTCTGCCGCTTTCAGGTGTAAGGGTGGTCGCCGATGGACCAACAATGTCAGCGACGATCACCGACTCGAATGGGAATTTCACCTTTGAGAATCTGATAACCGGAAGTTATTCTTTAGTTGCGAGCCTGAAAGGCTTTGAGACCACTTCTACAGACCAATTTCCTTTGGTCAAAGGACAGACCCAAGACCTTACTCTCGCCATCCAGCGCGCACAGGGTAACACGTCAGGTATCAAGGTCCTCGGACGGATGCAGATACACGGATCATCGGCGCTCCAAACCGCGGCGGTTATTTCTTCAACAGTCTCCGCGCAAGCCTTGGCCAAGCAGGGCATCTATCGCGCGGGAGATCAACTGCTCAAACTGCCGAGCGTAACAAATGGGGGCTCGAGCGGAGCCACGCCTGGGGATGCGATCACCGTTGACATTAGAGGTATCGGAGAACTGGAAACGATCACGATGATCGACGGGAATCCGATAGGCCCAGGCTTTGGCGGAGCCTACAGCTTTCAGTTGTCGCCGGTGTTTGGATTGCAAGACGTAAAAGTGCTGTACGGATCGGGCTCGGATTTGTACGGCGTAGATGCAATCGGCGGCGTCGTTGATATGCAGACGCTGGATCCCACGTTGCACCCGACAGCAACGTTTAGCCAAGGTTACGGCACCTGGAATAATTTGACCACATCGGTGAAGGCCACTGGCTCAACCACGGGTGGCAAGTTCGGCTACGCCGTCGCGTTTGGAACGCAAGGACAGACCGGTTATTTCAAACACGATAACATGTATCAGGCGTCGGCTGCTTTCGATCCGTACGCTACTGACCCGGCGGTGCGAGCGCTCGGCGTGTATTCGGACGACACTTCGATCACAAACAAGAGCACACTGTTAAAAGGCCGGGTCAACTTTAACGATACCTCACATTTAACTGCTGCATGGCTAAGCGGCGCATGGTGGGATGACAAGACAGGAAATGGCGACAACGACTATCTGCCATTCGAAGTGGCTCTAGCAAGCGGCCAGAATCTTCTCAGTAGCGCGATCGCCGCGAACCAGTCAAGTCCTGGGAGCGACCCTTGTAACGCTTCGAACCCAAGGCAGTTCACGTTGCTGCCAGGTTCGAACCCAAATGGCAGCACCCCCGGGCAAGGACCGGGTGGAGTTCCAGACGGAGGCAGCGTCTGTCAAAGCCCGCAATCGTACGCGCAGGCGAACTTCGGTTGGCAAGGCGCCGGCACGGCGTGGAACGCGCTCCGATCGAATGCGTATAGCCTCCGCTACGAGCAGACTCACGGCAGCAACACGCTTTCTCTAAACACCTTTAGCAACATCTATCGGGACTCCGTCGATCGCACCTACCAGCTGCCGTTTTTTGTCGCGCCGGGCGATAACGCCGCCTGGAGCATCGAACAGGCAACAAATACTGGATTGACGGTTTCGGACGATATTCTGGCGAAGAACAACGAATTCGGATTCGGCTACTTTTGGGAGAACTCGGCATACTTCTTCCTGACCGGTGATCCGATTATGGGCGGAGTGGAGCAGCCGGCGCCCATCACACACGAAACATCATACTTCCTACGCGATGCGTGGCACCCCGTCAACTCTCGGCTCACGACCTATGGAAACGTCTGGTTCAAGCATTCCACGGTGACGAACTCTTCGTTCGTGGACCCTCGACTTTCGTTTGTCTACACGCAAGGCAACAATGTGTTTAGGGTTGCTGGCGGCCGAACATCCACGGAACCGCGTCCCTCCCAGATCGAATCGGTTTTCCAGCCAACCGCGGTTGGCGTCTTCAATGGTAACGTCGTGTGCTCAGGCTTCAATCCAGTCGGCGCTGTACCGTCCTCGGAACTAAAACCCGAAGAGGGAGTCGACCAGGAAGTCAGCTACGGGCACCGCTTTGCGGGCGATACGACGTTGCAGTTGACGCTCTATAATGAAAACATCTTCGAGCAGATCTACGACAGCTTGACGTTGCCTCTTTCGGCTTTAACAGTTCCGTTCGACCCCACGCCGTATGCCAACGCAGTCGCCAAGGCGTGCGGCATCACTCCCGCACAGGCGCTTGGCCTGCTCGGCGTGGCAGGCTCAATAAACATAGGTCACACGCTTGCACGGGGGATCGATTTGTCCGGCCGCATACAGCTGTCAGCTCCCTTGTTCATTGACTATACCTATGACACGATGTCGACGGCTCTCAAGTCCAGCGATCCGTCGCTCATCAACCCGGCATTCAATGGAACCCTGACGCTCATTCCTAATGCTCAGCTTCCCAATATTCCACTACACAAGTGGTCGTTCACGCTCGATTACACGTTTTGGCGCAACGTGGAAGTCCAGCTTGAGACCTATCACGAGTCTGAGAACAACCAAAACAACTTGCCGGCGTTCACGACCTCGAATCTGAACGTGAGCGTACCTGTTGGCGCCGGCACGTTTTCTACCACCGTGAAGAACCTCTGGCAAACCGATGCCGACTATCGAGGTCTTATTGGCGAAGGGTATCCCCTCGCGCTGAACAGTTTCGCCCAACCGTCAGACTACCAGCCATTCTTGGGAGCTCAAGCGACAGAGAGGTTCGGGTTGCCTTTCCGTACGATAGATTTCAACTATTCCATAAAGGTAAAATGATGATACATAACCGTTTGCGCAACATCGCGAGACCAATTGTGCTTGGATTAATAAGCACGTTGCTTGTGGCATCCGCCAGCGGCGCCGCAACGCTCCCCGACGGCCGGTCCATCACGCCGGTCGGCTTTACCACGCCGGTTGAAGGCTTCGCTTCATCTGAGGCATTGTCGCCGGACGGGACCCTCTTGGCCGTGCTTTCGGAAGATGGAGGCGCCATTGACGTCATCGTGTTGGGCGAACACACGCAGCAGGTGGGGCGGATTTCAGTGCCCTGGGCGACCGCGATGGTCTGGACGAAAGATGGGCTGTATGTTGCGCGCGGGTACAGCGGAAATATCTCGCGATTCACCTACAAGACGGATACCTCGGGAACGCCGCTGTTTTCTGCGCGCTCGGACGTTCACGTCGGCGGGCTCTTGAACGGCATCGCTGAAGATCCGGCGACGCACCGAATTATCGTCGCAAGAACGGCGAACAAGCAGGTTGACGTCATTGACGATCGCGCTGGAAGCGTGAGCTCCCGCCTCGCTGCGAGCGGTCAGCCATTTTCGGTGGGTTTTGCAGGCAACGCCATTATGGCAACGCTGTATAACTCCGATCACGTTGACATCTGGTCGCACGGCACCACAACTGCGAGGCACATCCCAACCGGCCCACATCCGACTGAGCTGCTTATCGCAGGCTCACGAGCATTCGTCGCAAACGCCGATGGCCACGATGTATGTCTGATCGACACGCACACGTGGCAGGTAACCCGGCGGTATGATTTAGGACTGACGCTCACACAACCGCCGGGGCAGACGCCGTCGAGTATGGCTCTCTCAGACGATGGCAAGCAGCTCTTCGTGGCTGAATCCGGTTTCAACGATGTTGCCGTCGTCGACCTGAGCCGCGGCAGCGTGCTCGCACGAATCCCCACCGCGTGGTATCCGACCGACGTCATCTTTGTCGCCGGCTCGACCATCGACGACGATCCAAGGATAAAGCCACAACTTTACATTCTCAGCAGCCAAGGTTTAGGCCCGCAGCCTAACCCAGGCTCCGAGCATGACGGAGTCAACACCGGGCTTGTTCAGCATTTGGTTGTCGAGCCGCGGTTCTTCGACGCATGGTCGAAAATAGTTGCCAACAACGATCGCTTCGACGTTCCAGCGCCGCCGCAGGCCGCGCAATTGCCACCAATCAAACACTTCGTCTTCATCGTCAAGGAGAACAAGCACTTTGACGAGGTTTTTGGAGACGAAGGGGCAGCGGGAGCGAACGTTGATCCGACACTCTTGCTCTTTGGCCGCAAATACACTCCAAATGCGCACGCTCTTGCGGAAGGTTACACGCTCTTCGACAACTTTATGGGTAACGGCGATAGAAGCGATTTCGGTCACTCGTGGACGACTCAAGGTATGGCCAATGACTATCTCACACGCAACGTGCACGCGCCGGACGATCTTGCAACGAATTCTGACCCGCGCGTCGCTGGTTCGATTTGGCCTGTTTACATGTTTGGCGAGGACAGAATACCGGTCAGCGTGATGGACTTCGACTGGTTCCAAAACCTGTCGGCCCTGCCGCGACAACCCAGGGTCAACGTCAGCGGCGTCTTCGGTCCGCGCGGCGAGTTGATTGACGAGCTGCAACGCAAGGGAGTGTCATTCCGAGTCTACGGCGAGCAGATGACGATGCGGCCAAATGGAATGATCGCGCCAGGCCTCGCAGGCCATGCCGACCGCGCCTATCCCGGTGCTCATATCAATTTTAGCGTGCTGGATACCGTGCGAGCGCGTCTCTTCCTTGACGATGTCCGCGCACACGGATTGGCGCAGTACTCATACCTCACGTTGCCTACCGATCACACCTCCGGAACCGATCCCGGTTTCTATACGATGCAATCATATGTTTCAAGCAACGATGTCGCCTTGGGCCAAATCATCGCGGGGCTTTCGAAGATGCCGGAATGGCGCGACACGGTTGTTTTCGTCACGACCGACGATCCGCAAGGCACGGGGGACCACGTGAATTCGCGCCGCATGCCCGCATTCTTCATCGGACCATACGTGCGCAGGGGTTACGTCGACCACACTCTGTATAGTATACCGTCGGTTCTCCGTACGGTCGAAGTGTTGTTTGGACTGAACCCGCTTAATATCTATGATGCGGCGGCTGATCCGATGCTTGATGCGTTGGTTCAACAGCCAGCGGTATCACTATACACTGCAATTCCATCCAACATACCGATGAGGAGAAACCCGGGAAAGCCCAAGACCGCTTTCATTATGCTCGATGGTCCGGACTCCGTCGCTATACCGAATGAGGAATGGGTGTCGATCAAAGGTCCAAAATCGCTTGTGGATCACCTGGCATATCTCCACAGTCTCGGAATGGCAGGCCAGACGCTCGCCGCCGATCCAGACGACAAGTAGCATCTCCGCGAAACCGTGTCACAGCATCCCAAAAGCGCGGAGGCGGGAGAAATAGCGGGAGCGCGCGGAGCCACGCCCATCGCTCGTCCGGAGCCCGGCACAAGGTCTACTCGGTGGGACCTCGTGATGCGGCTCGGGCTGCTTGGCATAATCCTGATCCTCGTCGTGGTTTTCTCGATTACTGCCCAAGGCTTCTTAACACTGCAAAACCTCGACAACAACGCCCGGCAGATGGCGGTCGTGGGAATCCTCGCCGTGGGCGAAACCTTCGTCATCATTACTGCCGGCATCGACCTTTCCGTCGGGTCGCTCTTGGGCTTTGGCGGCATCATCGTCGCTCTGGGTTTGGCGCACAATCTACCGACACTGCTGGCGATCATGGCAGTGCTAGTCACGGCGATCGCAATTGGTCTCTTAAACGGAGCGCTCATCAACGCCGCGGCCTTGCCGCCATTCATCGTGACGCTCGGGATGCTCGGTATCTTGCGCGGCCTGACACAAATCCTCGGCAATGGACAGCAAGTTGGATACGATGCGCCAGGTTTTACGAACTTCGCAGCCGGCACGACGCTCGCGGTACCGAATTTGTTTTGGGTCTTGGCTCTCGTGTGTGTCGTCTCAGGACTGTTCTTGCATCTTACGCGCCGCGGGCGCTACATGTACGCGATCGGCAGCAATATGGAGAGCGCACGACGTGCCGGCATTAATACCGGTGCTTCGATCTTGACCGTATACGCGATCAGCGGTCTCCTCGCCGGTATCGCCGGCATTTTGCTGACCGCACGTCAGGCACAGGGAGATCCCAATGCCGGCACCGGTTACGAACTCGACGCGATTGCGGCTGCAGTACTCGGAGGAGCGAGCCTCTTCGGAGCGCGCGGCTCTATCGTCGGCACGTTTCTCGGCGTGACGCTCGTGCAAATCATGACGAACGGTCTGAACCTACTGAATTTTGACCCGCAGGTCGCGCGCATGCTCGAGGGCGCGCTTCTAATCGCGTTCGTATATCTTGATCACTGGCGCAAGCCGAAAGCAGCGGCAGGTTAAATATGGCCGGAAGTGTTCTTCCCAAGCAACCTGTCCTCGAGGCAAGAGCCGTTTCTAAGCGCTTTGGCAATGTCGTTGCGCTCAAGGATGTGGACTTCAACGCGCATGCCGGCGAGATCACCGCACTCATTGGCGACAACGGCGCGGGCAAATCAACACTTATAAAGATCATCTCCGGTGTGATCGCTCCGGACTCTGGAACGGTATGCTTGAATGGGTCACCGGTGACATTTCACAGCCCTCGTGAAGCAAGAGACGCGGGTATTGAAACCGCCTACCAAGATCTTGCGCTTGCCCCCGACCTCGATATCGCAGCTAATCTCTTCCTTGCGCGGGAAATTCTTCGGCCTGGCCTGCTCGGGAGACTTGACATCTTCGACCGCCGCGTCATGCGCAAACGCGCTGAAGAGCACTTACGGGATTTCGGGATCAAAGTTGGTTCCATCAATCAACGCGTCGACACGCTATCCGGTGGACAGCGTCAATCTATCGCTGTTGCTCGCACCGTCTTATGGGGGTCTGCAGTGATCATTATGGACGAGCCGACAGCCGCGCTCGGTGTCGCGCAAACGGCGCTCGTCTTAGAGCTGGTTTGCAAGGTCCGCGCGGCTGGCGCTGCCGTTATCTTCATCAGCCATAACTTACCTCAAGTATTTGAGGTCGCCGATTGCATACACGTCATGCGTCATGGACAGCAGGTTGGAACGATGGACCCGCGCACAGCCACAATGGATCAAGCCGTGAGCCTGATGACAGGCGCCACGGATCTTAGTCACCAGCGCCACTGAAGGAGGCATTCGACATGCGCTCAGCTACAACAACCACGCTTCGGACGACGCTCTTGGGCCTCGTCCTACTAGTGCTTGGCTCGGTTCCGGCGCTTGCCGACAATCCGTTGCCATCATCACCTGGGACTGTGGCGATCACCGGGAGTGTGGTTGATCGAGATGGCTCGATCGCGATCTCCGGCGCAACCGTAGAACTCGTACAAAATACGACGATCATTGCCACTACAAAGGCAGACCAGTTTGGTGCTTTCACGCTTCCTGCTGTGAAGCCGGGAACCTACGTCATCGTCGTACGTGCGCAAGGCTACGGCACAGTGCGGTCGGACGCGATACCCGTCACGATCGGTACCGTGAACCTGTCGCTCGTCATGCAACGAACGCAAACAGCTGGTGCCGTTCGGACAATTGGCCATATAGTTGTCAGTTCGCACGCGGCAGGACTGCAGACGACAACAACCATCCAGTCTGTAGCCGATCCTAAATTGGCCCAACGAACCAATCAGATCCGCATGGCCGAGACGCTCGGCAAGCTTCCTGAAGTGAATCTCATAGGACTGGACTCGGCGGTGGGCGATGACATCAGCATTGACATTCGTGGCCTCAAGCCGAGCGAAACCCAGGTCCTTCTCGACGGGCACCCCATTGGACCGCTCGGCGTGTATCCGGGCGACATCGGCGGCGGTGTTGGCGGCTTCAACTACCAGGACTCGCCGTTGTTTGCCACCGAGAGCACGCTTGTGACCTATGGATCTGGTGCGACAGGTCTCTATGGTGTCGATGCCGTTGGCGGCTCGGTCGACATGCAGACGCTTAATCCAACTCTACGATCTGCCGGTGAGCTTCAGTACGGAATTGCAGAGCAGGGCAAACAAGTCTTCGGTGTGCAGGCGACGGGAACATCGGACAAGATCGGGTACGCTATGGCGTATGGCGTAACGGGAACCTACGGGGATTTCCCTCGCCAGATTATCGCGCAGACCGGGCTGCGCGGGAATGACTGGACAACCGCAAAGCTCGAAGGCAGCACCTACGAAGTCACCGGCGACTACATGCTTCGCAACTTCCTCGGAAAGATGCGCTACTCGTTTTCACCGAACACATCTTTAACGTTAACGGGTTATAGCGCAACCTCGTGGGACGACAAGACGGGCAACGGAGACAACGACTTCATATCACCTGAGTTCGCGACATTCCAGGCACAGAGCAATACGAACTGCGTGACCTCTTCGGGCGCGGCCGGCATCACGGTCACGACAGACACTGGAGCTGCGTGTCTTACACCGAAGCAGTATGGGCAAGGAGCGAGCGGACCAGCAGGCGGAGGGCCGGGAGCCTTCCAAGCGCTTGGCAATCAGGACTATCATGCGCGCCTTCTAACGGTGCTTGGCAAAAATCAGCTTGCGGTGGACGGTTTCATCGACAACTTCAGTCAGAACCGTCAACGTTCGGCGTCTTTTGTCAACGGGGCTGACGCGGTGCTGACAAACATCTACCATACGATCGGCGGGCTAATCAGCGACTCCATAACAGGCAACAAGAACGATTTTGGATTCGGATACTATCAGCAGCGGCAGTATACGAACGGCAACTCGATAAACGGAGCTGCATCGCCAGCATTTATTCCACACTCAGCGCTCTTGTCGAAGCTCCAGAGTTTCTTTGTCCGCGACGCGTACGCGCCGACGCAGCAACTGTCATTCTTTCTTAACGCGTGGGAAAAGAAATCGCTGATCGGCGGATGGTCGTTCGATCCGCGGTTGTCGGTCGTTTACCGTCCGGAGCCGGCAGACGTTATCCGCCTGACTGGCGGAGGTGCATCCGCTGATCCCGCGCCGATCGCTGTTGACCTCACGGGCCCCGGCGGGATCAATCCAGGCAACTGCCAGCAGTTTTCTCTGGGAACCGTCCCATCCTCAGGAGTTCTTCCCGAAAAATCGACCGACATAGAGGCGTCATTCGCTCATCGAGAGTTCGCCGACACAATAACTCAGTTAACTCTCTATGACACAAACGAACGAAACACCATCTTCGAGGGGCAAGCTCCTGCAGCTAACTACGTCGACGTCATTAACGAATTCGGTGGCGCGACCTATCTCGCGGCGGCGATAGCACACGTAACTTCAGTGTGCCCGAATTTCACGCCCTCGAATCCGGCTACTATTGCGAATTTCTTCATCAATTCGAACCTCAATTTAGCAACGTCGCGTGCGCGTGGCTTTGAGCTCAGCCAACGGGTCCGCGTCGATCCTCACCTTTTCTTCGACGGTTATTGGAACACGCAATCGACGACAATTTTCGACGCGCCGGACAGTCTGTTGATGAACAACCCGACGTTGATCCCGGGCTCGCAGCTTCCGAAGATTCCGCTGCACAAGTGGGGTCTAGCGGCTAATCTCACAACATCACGAGGTGGCGAGCTTTACGTCGACTACGTGCAGGTTGACAGCAATAACGAACTGGCTCGAGCATCCTACGGGGAAGCGAGCCTCGCACTTACGCAACAGATCGCGCCGCACACCTTTGTTAACCTGGGCGTCTCGAATCTGTTCAACCAAGTGGTAGACAATTACGGACGCATCGGTCTAGGCAACTTCATTCCGGAAAACCATTTCGGAGTCGACTCCACCGGAGTGAACCAGGGATCTGAGCGTTTCGGGCTTTCTCCCGCAGCGATCAGTTTCACTGTTATAGAGCGCTACTGATGAAGATGGGTATGACCTCACCGGTGCTCGCCGCATCTATCGTGGTTTGCTCGCTCGTCGGAGTGCTCGCGGCGTGGGTAAGCCACGGCGCGAGCGCCGCCGTCGCGCACGCGGACGCGCACCGTGCTTTAGTACAGGCACTGCGGCAGCACATCCGACACGTGTTTGTCATCTATCAAGAGAACCACTCGTTCGACGAATACTTTGGGACCTATCCCGGCGCAGATAACCTCGCGAGTGTGCAAGCGAGTTCCCACGGCTTTCGCCAGTACGATCCAATCGGTAAACAGTGGGTCACCCCATTTTTGATAACCGATCCCGACATCGACAGTCCCGGGCACTCGCGCGCGGCGCTCATCGCAAAAATGCACGGCGGCGTGAACGATCAATATGTAACGAGGCAGGAGAAAGATAGCACAAAATCTGGGTACGACGCGTCGGATGCGCAGGCGATGGGTTTGCTCACGATGTCGCACTACGATTGCGACACCATACCGTTCTTATGGAAGTATGCACACTCGTTTGCCCTATACGACAAGTTCTTCCAGGGCATGACCGGACCGTCGACGCCAGGTAACATCGAGATCATCGCCGCGCAGACCGGGCAGACGCAATGGGCCCGTTATCCGGCTGATCGCGTGAAACTCTCGGGCAAAGGACCTGGTGTTCCCGTGCTCAGCAGCATCGACCCGGCCTTCGGTCCTTATCCCGGAAAGCCCGAACCACCGGTCGAGATACCATTAAAGTTTGCCACCGTGCTTATGACGCTCAACGGAACAAGCGATGCGCGTGCATCCAAAGACACGCAAGGCGTCCGAGAGGATCTCGCGTTCATGACCGCAAGCGGGCGACCTCCAATCGGTTGGGGATGGTATCAGGAAGGCTACAACTACGCAAACAACATCGCGCTCGAGGGCTATTCATCACATCGCAACGTCGTGCAGTATTTCGGCTACATGCGCCACAACGGCGTTTTCTGGGATAAGGTACATAGTGTGGGCCAAATTCTTCCGGCGCTTCGCGACGGCACGCTGGCTGATCGCTCGGTCGTCTACATAAAGGGCGGAGGGTACAACCACTTCGGCTGGCGTCCGGCAAACAAAGACCCGTTCATCCAAAAGCATTTCTTAGGCGATGACGATCATCCCGGAGCCGACGACTCGGATCGCCAGGTCGCCGAAGCCTTCGTTGCCACATTCGTCAACGCGATCGCTCGCAGCCGCTACTGGAAAGACTCTGCCATCATCATCACGTGGGATGATAGCGGGGGCTTCTACGACCACGCCGTGCCGCCGCAGTTCGAGGTTTGCCCGGACGGGCATCCATGCGGCGACGGTCCACGCGTGCCGCTTATCCTCATCTCGCCGTATGCGAAGTCGGCTGCCATCGTGCACGACGTTGGCGATACCGGTTCCGTTGTGAAGTTCGTCGATACGCTCTTTGGACTCCCGGCGCTTTCCTCGCTCCCAGACGAGAAGCCGTATATGCCGCAAGGACCTCGCGACGGCGATCTACGGCTTACGGACTTGACGGGAGGTTTTGATCTGCAGCGGCTTTCGGGGGCGGCACTGCCGATCGCAGCCTCAGCGGCACAAATCCCGGATGCTGATGTCAACACGATACCAACAAAAACGAGCTGCTCGAGCCTTGGAATCACACCCGTCTCATTGTCGGGTGCGCAAAGTTCTCCGCCACGCGGGTACGCGCCGCGTCCTCGCAAGTACATCCCATGATCTCAGGTAGTACTTTCTTCACGCCACACAGATAGGAGCAACATGCACCTCGTACCCATAACTCCCCCAGCCCAGGTCCAGGTTTTTGGTGGATTCGATTATGTCGTGACTGACGCCGCACGGCGGCGAGTGTATGCGGCGCACGGTGGTAGTCGAGCACTGCTCATTGTCGACGCGGACAGCGGTGCGATTGTCGGTCAGGTTGATGTCGGTCCTCTCCACGGTGTCGCCGTCGATCCGGAGACAGGCCATGTTTACACGGGCGACGGAGAGGCATTGACGGTTTCCGAGGTCGATCCGGTAGCAAAAACGGTCGTCCGTTCAGCCGACGTCAACGGCAAGGTCGACGCCATCGCATACGACCCCGGCCTCCACCGGGTATATGCTGACGAAGATGATGGGACCCGCGTCTTCATCGTCGATACGAAAACGATGAAGCAGATTGCCGCTGTCACCATCCCCGGACACAAGCCCGAGTATCTGGCGGTCGATCCTCAGACGCACGAGCTATATCAGAACATCGACAACCTAAGCGAAGTGGCGGTGATAAACCCAGATCAAATGAAGGTCACGCGGACCTTTGAAACGCCAATCATCAAACATAACCATCCGCTGCAGTATGACCGGACGTATCACATCCTCATGGTGGGCGGAAAGAATGGAACGATAGCGAGCTATACACGCGACGGCAAGCTCTTGGGGACGGCGAGCATCCAGAAGTCAGTCGACCAATGCGATTACAATCCGGGGACGCATTTGCTTGCCTGCGCCGGATCGGGCAAAGTCGTGGTTCTGCAACTCTCAGCACAGGGAGCATTGTCAGTCACGTCGAGTCTCGACGTCCCAGCGGGGGTGCACACCTTGGCATTTGACGACAAAACCGGCCACATTTGGATCGTGTGGTCTGAGGACAAAGGTGACTTCGTACAAGAGCTCAAGCTAAAAGAATAACGTCGGATCGACACTATTAGCTCTCGGATGATCTATCGTCGTCTATGGTTCGTATACGCGCGCGCGCTGATTTCGTGCATGTTGTTTCTTGCCTGCGTTGTCCCCCCAGGACGCGCGACAGCGGGCCAGCCATTTGAAACGGACGACCCTGAGCCGGTTGCCTGCCATCACGTTGAGGTCGACCTTCAGTATTCGAAACAGGGCCCAAATCCAAGCACAGCCCCCTCGATTGAAGTCGACTATGGGCCGACCCAAAACATTGAGCTCTCGGTTGCCGCGCAGCCTGGAGAAACAGGCGTCGGCAGCGCTATCCGTTTTGTCACAGAAACGAAGAGTAGGCCGCAGATAGGATTTCTTCCGGAGATCGTCTTCAAACGCGATGGCAGCAGCGAATCCTTCTTGCCGATCTGGATTCAAAAAAGCGTCGGGAAGTTCACGATTTATGGCGGCTCCGGCGTTTCCCCAACCTATGTCTCAAGCGGAGTCACCGTGCAATACCACGCGCACCACAACTCGAGTTACGGCGCAGAGTTCTTCACCGACAACCCACGAACACCAGCCAATCAGGCCATGCCAAGGTTCAATATCGGCTATACGGATCAGCTCGACGAAGCGCATGCCATCATGCTTTCGGCCGGCCGCAACTTTGGTCCAGATGCTCGCTACCGGTTCTACGTCGGATACCAGGTGATCTTCGCGCCGAAGGGGCACGCGTCCAATTGCAAGGAGTAATGTAACGGTACAAGGTTCGGGCGCAAGATCGCTGAAGAGCACCTGCAAACAATGCAAGACGTCTACATAGCATCAGCCGTGCGAACGCCGATCGGACGGTTTGGAGGCATGCTCAAAGATCTTTCTCCGGTTGAACTTGGCGCTCACGTGATGCGCGCCGCTCTCGATCGCGCGGGTGTCGAAGGCAAGCAGCTGGATCTGTATGTCTTCGGCAACGTCCTGCGTGCGGGCCATGGACAGCTCTTGCCGCGGCAGGCCGCAATCAAAGCCGGCATTCCCGAGTCGGTTGATGGCTATGCGGTCGACATGGTGTGCTCCTCGGCCATGATGAGCGTAATCAATGGTACAAACACAATCCGGGTGGGCGACGCAGATATCGTACTTGCCGGTGGCTTCGAGTCGATGACGCAAAGCGGCTTCGTGCTCTCGCAGCGTGCGCGGTGGGGCTACAAGACGTTGCTGGGATCGCCTGAACAGCTCGTCGACACGCTGCAGTACGACGGACTCACCGATCCGATCACCGGCGAGGCGATGGGTGCAGAAACGGACCGCTTGGCGCGCGAAAAAGGCGTCACCCGCGCGCAGCTCGATGAAGTGGCAGCCGTCTCCCACGCGCGTGCAGCACAAGCGACGAAGAAGGAAATTTTTGCACGCGAGATTGCAGCGATCGAGATTACCACGCGGAAGGGTAAGGAGAGAATCGATCAGGATGAGGGCATCAGACCCGATACTACGGTCGAGGCCCTTGCCAAATTACGGCCAGCGTTTGCAGCAGACGGTTTGTTGACAGCTGGCAACTCCAGTCAGATTTCCGACGGCGCTGCCGCCGTTGTTTTGGCGAGCAAGACTGTCGTGGACGCTCACAACCTTCGGCCGATCGGTAAGATTCTCGGCGGTTCTTGGGCTGCCGGAGCAACGTGGCGTTTTCCAGAAGCACCCATCCCAGCCGTGCGTAAGCTGCTCGAGAAATTGAAGATGAAGCTAGGCGATTTCGAGCTCTTTGAGAACAACGAAGCCTTCGCGCTTAACAACTTACTCTTCGAGCGCGAGCTCGGCGTTTCGCGAGACAAACTTAACGTGCACGGGGGCGCGATAGCGCTTGGCCACCCCATCGGTGCTTCTGGTACACGCCTTATCGTGACGTTACTCAACGCTTTGCAAGAGCGGGGAGCAACCTATGGCATCGCCGCATTGTGCCACGGCACAGGCGGCGGTACCGCGCTCGCGCTAGAGCGCGTGGGCTCATTCTGATTGAACGCGCAGGCAGATAGTAGCATGCAGCAATGGATCTTTAGATCCGTTAATCTGCAGCAGTCGAGTTTACGTCGATCGGCCGTTTATTTCGGCGGTGGCCCCTCGGTAATCTGAACGAAACTATCCGGTCGAATCCATCTGGCAAAAGCCGCTTGTATTTGGGCGGCGGTTGTGTCTGCATAGTAACGAGCAGCGATTGTCGGCTCGTCGAGCGGCAGTTCGTCGATGGAACGAGTGAGCAGGCCGCGCGCAATAGTGTCTTCGCTTGCCTCACGCAGTGGAATCTCGCGCAGGAGCAAGGCCTTCGCGATTTGCAGCTCGCCCGGCGTCACGGGTGCTGTCTGCATGGCCTTGATGTCACGCACGATAATGCTGCGCGCCTTGCCCACATTTTGCGGATCGGATCCGTATTCCACCGTGTAGGTCGCGCGAGTTTTACCGACGTCGAGGCTGTTGCTCACCGAATATGCCAGTCCAGCCTCAGCGCGAACGTCTTTGTACAGCCTTGTTGCGTAAAAGCCTCCGCCGAGGACATGGTTGCCGACTACAAGCGCGTAGTAGTCGGGATTCGAGCGCGTCATCGCAACGGTTTCAGCCAGCGTGACGTCATCTTGGACCCGCTGCGCGTTTGGTACGTTCACCGACGACGCTTCATTCGGCGGCACCGGAGGCAAGACGGTCGCCGGCTTCGGCCCCGATGCCGTCCAACCACCGAACCACTTCGTAATGCTCGCTGTAGCTTGATCCGCCGTGACGTCGCCGATCACGACAATCGTCGTCAGGTCCGGGCGGAATGCCGCAGCGTAATAATTCTTGACGTCGTCCAGCGTCAGCTTGCTCACCGTGTCAGGCGTCGCATCACGCTGCGTCGGGTCGTTGCGAGGGAACAGGGCCTCATTGAGCGCGCGTTCCGCGAGGTAACTGGGCGTTGTAAGTCTGCCCTTGAGCGCGAACGCAGTCTGTTGCTGAACGATGGGAAAGTTGTTCGCCGGCAGCGCAGGATGAAGCTCGTTGTCTGCGAGCAGTTCAATGCCTCGGTCAAAATTTGACGACAGCACGGAGAGCGAGAAATCCGTACCTGCGCTCTCGGAGGCGGCGATTTCATCGAGCGCGCTCTGGAAGGCGACCCGGTCGCGCGTCTGCGTGCCGAAGCTGAAGAGATCGTCGAGCACCGATGAGACGCCCTCTTTGCCTGGCGGCGTTTGCAGATCGGAGTTTGATTTTACTCGGCCGAAGATAGTCACAGTTTTTGAGACAGTTGCGGGCTGCACGATGAGCACGATCCCATTCGGCAGTGTCGTCTTAAATGGAGCGCTGGTTGACGGCGGCACGCTGACGTTCGCGAGCGCAGCTTGTGCCCAACTAGGGAGCTCGACCGCAACGGTTTGCTTCGGCGTGAACGACTCGCTGCCGCCGAATCCCTTAGCGGCTGCAGGCTTACCCGACATGCGCGGCGTCAATAAGCCAACCGTTGCGGTTGCGTTGACGAGATAACGGTGTGCGACGCGATCGACGTCGGCTTTGGTAACCTTCGCATACGCCGCCACCTCGTCGTCGGGCGACGATAGGCCTTGCACCGCGAGCGCCTGGGACCAATCTTCTGCCAATCCGCTGATCGAGTTCTTGCTGAACTCCGCTTGGGCGATGAGCTGCCGCTTCGATGCATCGATAAGATCCGAGGATACTCCGTTCTTCAGATAGTCGTCGATGACGGCCTGAAGCCGGCGCGCCAGGGACGCGGTATCACCGCCATTTGCTGCTCCAAACACAAATGCCGATCCGGTTTGCGGCAAAGTTGGCCCCGGCGCGAAGCTTGCGAAGTAGGCGGCGCCCGTGACGCTGAGCTCATACAGTGCACCTCGCTGGCTGGCGAGTGCATTCGTCAGAACTTGGGCCGGCGCGTAATCTAGGCTCGAGTAGCCGGGGAAACGATACGCCACGACCGCCAGAGGGAGGATGAGATCGGAATCGAGCGCGAGCCGAGCTGGCTGCAGCGGCCTCAAATGCACGGGCTTGCGCGCGGGAAGTGCGTGACGCCAAATGCCGCCCATATATCGCTGCACTTGCGCCAAGACGCGCGTCGGATCCACGTCGCCCGTGATAACCAAAATCGCATTATTGGGGTGGTACCACGCGTTGTAAAAAGATTTGAGCATGGCGCCGGTTGTCTTATCGAACGACGGGCGCGTGCCCAGCGCATCGTGCTCGTACGGCGTGCCTGCGAAGACGTCTGCTCGTGCTGTGGAAAGGAATTTGTAGACGCTGTTGGACAGGTCGGCCGAGACCTCTTGTTCGATAGCGCCGCGCTCTTGCGCCCAGTCCGCCTCGGAGTCGAGGACCCCGCGCATGCGAATGGACTCGATGTGCAGGACGAGATCGAGATCGTCGGCGGGGACGGTGTAGATGTACTGCGTCACCGTATCCTGAGTGTCGGCGTTCATTTCACCGCCCATCGCTGCGCTGATGTCAGCCAGCTGATACGTCGAAAGTCCGGCGCTGCTTCGAAACATCATGTGCTCCTGTGCATGCGCCATCCCCGGAAAACCGGTTGGCGCCTCCGCGGAGCCGACGAGGTAGTTGAGTACGGTGGAGACGACGTGCGCGAGCGGATCGCGCACGATCACGACGCGCAAACCGTTTGAGAGCGTCGCTCGTGTGACGGTCGTCTCGGTATCGGACGATGATGGGACGGCAGAGCTTAAAAAGACCACCGCCAAAGCGGCGATCGCGAGGCAGACAATTCGCATGGGATTCCTTTCTTGCGTGTTCGACCGTTCGCGCGCTGCATCACCGCTCCTTTGTAGCAACGGATCTTTAGATCCGTTCCAACAAAGGGAGATTGCGTAAGTTCGCGGTAGCGGATGTTATGCCGGATGCGCATCTAGCGAACCAGGTGGGCGAGCTCTTCATGTTCGGTTTCGAGGGGACTACGCCAAAGGAATTGCCGGCGGACATGATCGCGCAGTCGTCTGGCGTCATTCTCTTCAAACGCAACATCACAAGCGCACCCCAGCTTCGTGCACTCACGGACGCGATTCGCGCTGTGCCGCGAAAAGACGGTCTTGCCCCATTGATCGCGCTCGATCAGGAGGGTGGTCCTGTTTCCCGCTTGGCAGGTATTGGTACCACAACGCCGTCGGCCATGGCGCTCGGCGCAGCCCAAGATCCCGCGCTGACGCAATCAATGTACGGCATAGTTGGAGATGAGCTTGCGGCGCTTGGCGTCAGCCTCGATTTGGCGCCGGTAGCGGACGTCAACAATAATCCCGACAATCCCGTCGTGGGCACTCGCTCATTCGGTGATGACCCATCCGCCATCAGCATGCACGTGCAGGCAGCCATTCGAGGCCTGCGTGGGGCCGGCGTTGCAGCCACAGCCAAACATTTTCCAGGGCATGGCGATACGACCGTCGACTCGCATCTCGACTTGCCCGCAATCCCGCACGATCTCGCTCGCATGCGAATGATTGAGCTCGTTCCGTTCGTGGGAGCGGTTGCCGAGCGCGTCGATGTCGTGATGACCGCCCACGTGCTCTTCCCAGCTGTCGAGCCTGCAGGCGTACCCGCGACGCTCTCGCCCGCGATTCTTACGGGGTTGCTGCGCAATGAGTTGCGGTTCGAAGGCGTCATTTGCACCGATTGCATGGAAATGAACGCAATTGCCGCGCGTTTCTCTCCCGAGGAGGCCGCGCTCCGAGCCGTCAGCGCGGGTGCCGACCTCGTCCTCTTTTCGCACACGATCGATCGTACGCGCGCCGCCCATGCCGCCTTGCGCGCCGCGGTACTGGATGGCACCCTTGCGCACGAAGGGGTGCTGCGCAGCCTGCAGCGCGTTCGATCGTTGCGCGCGAGGATCGCGCGTAAGCCTGCATCGCTCGAACTCGTGGGAAGCGCTGCGCATCAAAACGCTGCGCTTGACGCAGCCCGGCGCGCGATCACCCTCATTCGAGATCCCAAAGGAGTGCTGCCGCTTTCGCTTGCGAGCAACGAGCGACTCTTCGTCGTGCAGTTCAGCGGCGCTCCTGCAAGCGCCGTCGAAGATGACGAGCGCACTCATGAAAGCGGGACCGAGCCATCGCACAGCCGCCACGTGACGGCTATCGGCCGAGCGCTTGCTCAGGGGCCGGCGCGCATACACGAACAGGTGCGCAGCCTTGACCCCGCCGGACAGGAGTACAAGCAGCTGCTCATGGCTGCGGGCACGGCGCAGGCCGTGGTCGCTGTAACCTCGCGAGTGAAACAACATCCGCTGCAAGCTCGTGCCGTCGCAGATCTTGCAATGATTGGAAAACAAATGGTTGTGATCGCCAGCCGCGAGCCGTATGATGCCAACGTGCTGCCCGCAGATGCAACCATCATCGCGTGCTATGGTGACGACCCGCACGCGCTGCGTGCCGCGGCGGATGTCGTTCTCGGTGTCAGTCCGCCGCAGGGCAGGCTGCCCGTCCGGCTCTCGGCGGAGGCGAGCCCGGCGCATTGAGCAGCAAAACTGGTCACGCATCTTACAAGCGGCTGCCCCGTGCATCGCTCGTCCTCAAGCAATCGCTTGGCGCGATTTGCGCAGCCGCAGTGCTCCACGTTCGCGTTGGCGGAAAGCCGGTCTGCGATGAGGCGTTTGGCCGGCGAATTCCCGACGGCGATGCTGTAACAACCGATTCGATTTTCGATCTTGCATCGCTGACGAAAATCTTCGTCGGAACTGCGCTCTTGGCGCTGCATGATGCCCGCCGTGTCGCCCTCGACGACCGTATCGCAAGCGTGCTACCCGAGTTCACCGGGCTGGATCAACGCAGATCGCAGGTGACGTACCGGCACGTGTTGACGCACACTTCCGGGTTGCCCGCGCACGTCAACTTTCGCGATGAGCTAGGAGCGAGCGCCGTCATCGCGCGTGTGTCCAGCACGCCATTGTCTGCTGCACCGGGCGCGTCGGTCATATACAGCGACCTTGGCTTTATGCTTGCCGGTGAGGCGATTGCGCGCATTTCCGGAATGGCGCTGGATGAAGCGCTGCGCCAGCTCGTGTTTGAGCCGCTGGAACTTTCCGACACGTTCTACCGCCCGCAACCCGACGTGATGGCTCGCGTTGTATGCACGGAACAGGATGCGTGGCGCAATAGACTCCTGCGTGGTGAAGTGCACGACGAGAATTGCTGGGCGATGGGCGGCGTCGCGGGGCACGCCGGTATTTTCGGCACCGCTGCCGACGTTGCGCAGATCGCTGAAATGTATCGTTTGGGTGGTGCAGTAGGTTCCCACCGCACGCTGCTGCGCCCAAGCGCAAACGCTGCAACACGTGAACAGGCGCGAGGTTCTGATGAACGTCGAGGTCTCGCCTGGGCCCTTAAAGCGAGCGACAAACATTCGAGCGGGTCGCGCCTTTCGTCTCATTCGTATGGTCACACAGGTTACACGGGAACTTCCGTGTGGGTGGATCCAACGCGCGCGCTTACCGTCGTGCTGCTGACCAACCGCGTTTTCTTTAGCCGCGAGCCGGAGCCCATCCGCGCCCTGCGGGCGGAAGTTCACGACGCCATCGTCGAGGATCTTGAGTGATGCGTGTCGTCGGATTGATGTCGGGGACGTCGATGGATGCGATCGACGCCGCCGTTGTCGATATCGAGCAGCGCGATGGCACGCTTGCGCCCAAACTCCAACGTTTCGTTAAAGTACCCTATCCGCCCAAGACGCGCGCTGCCCTCGAGTCTCTCTTGGAATCTTGCGACATGTCGGCGCTCGCCTCGCTGAACTTCGCGATCGGTGAGGCGTTTGCGTCTGCCGCACGATGCGCTTGCACGGAGACAGGCGGATCGGCCGATCTCATCGGCTCGCACGGCCAGACTATTTGCCATCAGCCAAGGCCGGATGCTTCGTCGGATGTGACGTCTTCGACGCTGCAGATAGGCGAAGCCGCAGTTATCGCAGAGCGCACCGGCATCACGACGGTCTCCGATTTTCGCGTTGCCGACGTCGCGGCCGGCGGCGAGGGCGCGCCCCTCGTGTCGTATGTAGACTACATGCTGCTTCGAAGCCCGGACGAATCACGCGCTGCCCTCAATATCGGAGGAATCGCAAACGTGACGTGGCTGGATGCAGACGGCGCCCCTTCGGACGTACTTGCATTTGACACGGGTCCAGGGAATATGGCGATCGATATCGCTGTCCGCACGCTCTTCCCTGATGGGCCAGGTTTCGATCGCAACGGTCAGATTGCAGCGCGCGGTGCCGTTGACACGGCGCTCTTTAGCTCGCTGCACAGCGATCCATATTTTTCTCGTCGTCCGCCTAAGACCGCAGGGCGCGAGCAGTTCGGCCCCCGATTCGTGCTGCAAGCGTGGGAAAAAGCGCAGCCGCTGGGGTGCACGCGCGAGAGCTTTATCGCCACCCTCACCGAGCTCACCGCGAGCACCATTGCTGAGTCGCTGCCCCCGGGTTGCCGCCGCGTGATTGCAGCAGGCGGCGGAGTGCACAACAAGACGCTCATGAACGAGCTCAAGCGGAAGCTCTCGCGCAACGATCATCCGCCCGTCCTGACGACCTCGGACGAATACGGTCTCCCCGTCGATGCAAAGGAAGCCATAGCCTTCGCGGTACTTGGGTACGAAGCGCTGTACGGCCGCCCGAACAATTTGCCTCGAGCCACGGGAGCACGGCATCCAACGATATTGGGCAAGATCGTCCCGGGGTCGAATTTCCCCCAATTAATGCGATCGATTTGGAAATAGCCTCATCCGAATGACCCGCTGCGTCGTTGGAGAACCGGGTTCGATTGCGTAAAAACCCGTACACTTTTCTGAGGAGGCTTCAATGAATCTTACACGCATGACAGCCGCGCTCGCGGTCGTCGCCGGTCTCCTGACTGGCACAGCCGCGTTTGCGGATGAATCCATGGACACAGGTCACGACACCATGGTGCATGGCATGCAGATGGGGCGCTTTGGCGGTCCCGTCTACACCGGAGCGCCGGCGCTTGCGGTAACCGCGTCGCTCGTCGCTGCCGGCGGCGGGGCCGACAAGTACTCGACTGCGACTGCCCTCACGAGCATGCTTGGAGCAGCAACGGTTAAAGCAGAAGTGGGTAAGCTCACCAAGCAGTATGGCGCAGACGCTGTCACCACATGGCTCAAGACATTCGACTTTGCGGTCAACGACTCACTCAAAATCGCGACTGCAGCCGGCGTGAAGCTTCCGGAGCCGGCGCTCTCAGGCAAAGAGCTAGCAGAAACGCTGGTCAAAGCCGGAACAGCTTCCGATGGAACGTTTCAAATCGAATTTCTACTCGACAAAGCAGTGACGCACAAGATTCACGTGCAGGTTATGAACGACATCGACAAAGAGCCTAGCCTCGGCAAGAAGGCGGACTACGATTACCATCGCATCAGCAATCAGGCATTCTACGACGTCGCACAAGCACTCGGCTTGACATCCGTAAAACTGGCCGCGGTCCACTAACAGCTCGCCAACAACATAGAGAGCAGCGGTCGACCTTGCGTCGACCGCTCTTCTTTTTTGCAGCAACGCCAATAACCTAACCTTGGGCGCAAGGTTCAGGTACGAGCACACGCAAAGGCTTCAGACGTGGATCCAAAACCGCTTCCGCTCACCGAAGAAGTTAACACCTCGACGGCCGATCTCGACCTCTTAGGTACGCACGATCTCTTGCATCGCATCAACGATGAGGACCGGCGTGCGGCCTGGGCAGTTGAGCGCGAAATCGACGTCATTGCTACTGCGGTTGACGAAATTGCAAATCGGCTTCGCTCCGGCGGAAAGCTTCATTACTTTGGCGCCGGCACGAGTGGCCGCATTGCCGTGCTTGACGCTGCCGAGATTCCTCCGACCTTCTCTACCTACGATCTCGTTATCGCGCACATCGCCGGCGGTCATGACGCAATGACCCGATCGGTGGAAGCGGCAGAGGACGACGCGGCCGCCGGCTTTCGCGAAGTAGCTGAGGCGAAGATAACCAGTGCGGACGTTGTCGTCGGCGTGTCCGCCAGCGGCGCTGCGGCCTACGTTCTGCGTGCGCTCGAGGCTGCAAAAACAGCGGGTGCGCTCACGATCTGCATCACGAATAGCCCGGATACGGCATTGACGCGTCTCGCGCACATCCCGATTGTCTTGCGTACAGGGCCGGAAGTTATCGCCGGATCGACGCGCATGAAAGCCGGGACCGCGCAAAAGATGGCCCTCACGATGATCAGCACGGCAGTTATGGTGAAACTCGGCAAAGTTTATGGCAACCTCATGGTCGATGTGCACGCGAGCAACAAGAAGCTGCGCGACCGAGCCGAACGCCTCACCGCTCTTGTTAGCGGCGCGCCGCTCGAGGCTGTGCGCAATGCGCTGCGTGAAAGCGCGTATCGCGTGAAGACGGCGATCGTTATGTTGCGCCGAAACTGCAGCGCTCGGCAAGCGGATGAGCTCCTCGAGAAGTCAGAAGGCAATCTCCGAAAGGCATTTTCAAGCCAGGAAGCTCACCGCTAAGGCTCCCGCTACTCGGTACTGCGCGAGAAGCTCCGCTCGAAACCGCCCGTACGTTCAACGCTCTCGAGCGTGAAGCATTTCTGCCAGTTGCCGCGCATTAGCGGCGGATTTGCCCAAGTGATGATTATTAAACAAGACGTATGCTTCTCGTGCTTGTTCGTCAACCGCGGCAATGCGCGGCAACCACTCGGTCAACTCTTGCGTGGAATACAAATAATCGTAGCGCTCGTGAGCAGCGCGTTCCTGCTTCCACCACTTACCGTAATTGCGCCCATGAAATCGGATGTATCCAACTCCTGCCGTTACTTCAGAACCAGGACGCATGAGCGAAGAGAAGCGCGGCTCGTCAACGTTACACCAGCCGACGTCAAGCTCGCGCAGCGTCGCGAGCGTTTCATCGGCTTGCCAATCTCGATGACGAAATTCGGCGATGAGATTCATGTCTGGCCACTGCGTGCGCAGCCATGTCAGACGGCGGTATGCGTCGGGCCCGGGGCGGAAGCTGTGTGGGAACTGCGCGAGGACTGCTCCGAGCTTGCCCGCGGAGCGAATCGGCTCCAGGCACGCGCGAAACGCTGCGGCATCCGATGCCTCGGGTGCTGTCTCAGCTGGGAGGTGCGTGATGCTGCCGGGTGCCTTGACGGTAAAGCGAAAATTTTTCGGCGTGCGCCGGTCCATGCTTTCGAACAGTTGCGGTTTTGGTATCGCGTAGTACGTGCTGTCGATCTCAACGCATCCGAAACGCTCGGCATAGAAGGGAAGCATGTCGAGCGACTTGATGCCGGGTGGATAGAACGGGCCTACCCAATCCCGGTAGGAAAAACCGCAGGTGCCGATGTGCAACGCCATGTGCGCAACACATCAGCCTCCTGGATTGCGGAACCCTTCAGGGGGACGAACGGCTCAGGGGGTTGTTGTCGCTCCCACGGCAGAGCCGATGCGCAACGCTACATCTTTTGCGTTCGCGCAGCCGGTGAAACGCAAGCTGTCTTTATCGCGGCGTACGGTTCTGCACAGGGATGCATCGGTTGTCTTCGAGCTTCCAGCTCCTCGCTCGATCGTTTCGGAAACACTGCAACCATAGTCAGTGCCGTTTACTGTGACGAACGTCCAGGTGGTCGCAACGCCGTGATCGCTGCCTTGGGCCACAAGCGTGGCCGGTTCGCAATGAGAGAACGCCGTGTTGAAACAATCGAACGCCTTTGCGGCATCGGCGCTGCTCGCCGAACCGAGGTCGAGGTTGCCGCAGGCTGTCTCTTGCGGAGCCGCATCGGCGCGCACTGGCGTCTGGGGCGCGGCGACAAAAACGACTGCAACCAACGCCAGCGGCAACAACCATTTCAAGGCGGGGCTTAAACTCAAACTCATGGAGGGGATGCTCCTTTCCCCGGATGCACAATGCTCCGGGTACATCATTCGACTATGCATACTAACGAAGACTGCCGAAAGTTACGTGCTGGCACAAACCCGGCACATGTACTGTATGCAGCCGAATGCGAGTTGGTTCACCAACTGCATCCAACGAATCGGTATTCTAGACAGCCGCCTGAATTGGGTGGTGTTTCAGCCAACGATCGAAGTCTGCCTCGGGCATCGGCCGTGCGTAGAGGAACCCCTGCGCCGTGCTGCATCCTTCGCGCATAAGCCAGTGCGCTTGATCCGGCCTCTCGACGCCTTCGGCAATGATCTCTCGTCCCAAGCTGCGGCCGAGCGCGATGATGGCGCGAACGATCGCTGCGTCGCCCTCGTCAGTGGGTAATCCATTGACAAACGATCGATCGATCTTAATGGTATCGGCGCCAAGCTTCTTAAGATAGGAGAGCGACGAGTAGTAGGTGCCGAAGTCGTCGAGCACAACCCGGAAGCCGAGGTCCCGGCACTCGCGAATGGTTGTCTGCGCCGCGCTCGGGTCGCGTAACGCGACGCTCTCGGTGATCTCGAGTTCAATGCTCTTAGCGTTGGCGCCGCTCTGCGCTATTGCGTGACGCAACGTCGGCACAAACTCCGGGTCTTGGAACTGGCGCGCTGAAAGATTGATCGCGAGCCGCAAGTGTCGCCCGGAATCCGTCCATAGTCTCGATTGGGTAAAGGCCTGGTGGATTCCCCAAGTCCCCATCTGCACCATGAGATTGGAATCTTCGACCAGCGGGATGAACTCGCCGGGCAACAACAACCCGCGCTCGGGGTGGTGCCAGCGCATGAGCGCTTCGGATCCGATGACTTCGCTCGACCGTATGTTGATGACCGGCTGATAAAAAAGCTCCAGTTCCGACTGCACGAGCGCGCGCCGCAAACCCTCACGGATTTGTTGCCGGTGCTGCAGTCCCGCCGCGATCTCATTACTGTAGAAGCGGTACTTGTCGCGGCCCTCTTCTTTTGCGCGGTACATAGCAGCATCCGCATTCGCGAAAAGCATTTCGGCGCTATCACCGTCATCGGGAAACAACGCAATGCCCACGCTCGCCGACAGGTAGAAATCGTGATGACCGGTGTGGAAGGGCGTCGCGAGCACCCCGCAGATGCGCTGCGCGACGTCTTCGGCATCGCTTGGTCCCTCAATCTCTGAGACCAAGATTGCAAACTCGTCGCCGCCCAGTCTCGCCAGGAGGTCTTCGTGGCGCACGGCGCTGCCCAACCTGCGCGCCGCCTCGATGAGAATGCGGTCCCCGCCGGCATGGCCAAGAGTATCGTTCACTTCTTTGAAGCGGTCGAGATCGACGTACACCAGACCGAAGCGGCGACCGCGACGTCGTGCCGTCGCGATCGTTTCACCGAGCCGAAGCTGAAACTGCATGCGGTTGGCGATGCCGGTCAGCGGGTCGTGATAGGCGAGATATGCGATCTGGCGATCCTGCTCGGCCATGAACAATATGCGGCTGATGTAGTCGGCGAGCAATTCGACATAGGCCCGGTCTTCGTCGTCAAACGGACCGCCAAGCGGCAGATGAGACGCGAAGACAAGCGCGTATGTCTTGCTGCCGACGTGCACGGGTGTGCCGATCATCGCTCGCATGCCTGTCGGACGAAAGTCGGGCTGCGTCGCAATGTCGGCATCGTTCTCGAGATCGCTTGACACAACCGTGGTGTCGGAATCGATGATAAGACCCGCGGCGCGTTCGTTGCCGGTTGAAGGCTTGCCGCCTAGCGATGCTGCTGCAGGGCTTGCGTAGTCGAGAACGATCGAAGCGCCGTCACGATGTGCAATCAGCCCAAGAGGAAACCCCAGTGCTCGCGAACCTTCCTCGAGGACCTGGCGCGCCAAGTCTTCGCGACTAACTTCAGATTTCGTCACGAGCCGCCACAGAGCGTCAAGCCGGTCCAGGCGACGGCGCGCGCGGCGCTCTTCGACGGCGAGGCCCGTCACGTCGCGGAATGACCACACTCGCCCAACCGGACGATCGTCAACCCGTTGTGGAACTGATAAGCGCTCGAACACGCGTCCATCGAAGAACTCGATGACGTCGAAGCTTTCAATATCCGGGTTGTTGTAGAGCTCCCTTACTTTAGTGAGGAAAGCATCGGGATCTTTAACTTGACTGAGCACGTGGGCGAGCGCACGATCGTCGTCGCGTGAGGCGAGCACGTCGTCGGGAATGCGCCACAAGCGTTTGAACCGTTCGTTGAAACGAACAATCTTGCCGGTGAGATCGACGACGAGGATGCCGTCGGCCGTGGCTTCTAGTGTTGCGAGCAGCAACGAATGTTCGTTGAGGAGATCTTCGTAGCCACGCGCTCGCAATGCGGTCTCGCGCGCGACGCCGACGAGCAGATCGCCTTCAGGCGTGGGAATTGCGTGAACGGTGAAGCGGACGGGGAAGAGCGTACCGTCTTTGTGCCGTGCACTTGCATTGAATGCACCGGGCCGCGGTGCTTCTGCTATGACAAGGCTGAGATTGTTGCCGACGATGTCACTCGCGGCGTGCCCAAACATGCGCTCCGCCGCTGAGTTGAATGAGCGCACTACGCCGTGTTGATCGAAGGCGATGATCGCGTCTGCGATGATAGCCATGTGATAGGGATATCGGTTGAGCAGGTGACCTAGGCCATAGGCGCCCGGGCCGCGTCTCGTGTCGTCAGAGCCTCTGACGCCTCGCAAGCGCGTACCAACCGAGAGCTTGTAGCAACCGATCTTTAGATCGGTGATCTCTGCGACGTAGATCACAGCAGACCTTGTAGACGTTGTAGCAACGGACCCTTAGGTCCGTTTATCACCTCTTCGGCGGCTGGCACAGTTCGATGAGTGTGCCACCGGAGTATGACGGGTGTATAAATGCGATCCGATTCCCGTGGGCTCCGCGGCGCGGCTTGTCATCGATGAGCGGCACGCCGGCCGACTTCAAGCGGACAAGCTCGGCTTCGAGATCGGCGACTCGATATGCGAGATGGTGCAGCTTCGAACCCTGGTTGCCGAGAAAGCGCCGCAGCGGCGAATCGCTGCTCAACGGCGCGAGCAGCTCGATCGCGCTGTCGCCTGCGCGCATGCCGACGATCTCAACGCCTTGTTCCTCGATGCGCTCGCGGTAGAGGACTTCGAAGCCAAGCTTTGCGTAGGTCTGCTCGCCTTGCGCGAGATCCGCGACGACAACCGCGACGTGATCGAGATCACCGTGATGCATCAGACAGCCGTTGCGGGGTGATATGTCGAGAAGACATCGCGCAGGGCGTCGCATACTTCACCGAGGGTTGCTCCAGCGTCCACAGCTTCGATGAACTCACCCATCAGCGGAGCATTTGATTTCGCGGTTGTCCGTATCGCGCTGAGTCGCGCGCCGACGGCGGCGGCATTCCGGCGTGCGCGCGCAGCGGCAAGCCGAGCATTTTGTTCGCGTTCGCGCGCGGGATCGATTCGTTGCAGTTGCGGTTGCCCAGCACGTTCGTTAGGATCTTCGAACTTATTGACGCCGACCACAATGGACTCGCCGGATTCAATCGTGCGCTGCGCCTTGTACGCGCTCTCCGCGATTTGCTGCTGCATCCACCCGCTCTCGATAGCCGCAACCGGTCCACCGCGCTGTTCGACTTCGGCCATAAGCGCTCGCGCGGCATCAGCGAGCTGCGCAGTAAGGCGCTCGACAAAATACGAGCCGCCCAGCGGGTCAGCGGTATCAGGCACGCCGCTTTCGTGTGCGATGATCTGCTGGGTACGCAAGGCAAGCTTCGCGGCCTCTTGCGTCGGTAAGGCAAGCGCCTCGTCTTGCGCGTTCGTGTGGAGAGACTGTGTGCCGCCGAGCACAGCTGCCAGCGCCTGCAGCGTCACGCGCACGACATTATTGTGAGGCTCTTGTGCGGTGAGCGTCGATCCGCCCGTTTGCGTGTGAAAGCGCATGAGCCACGATTTTGGTGATCTCGCTTTGAACTCGTCGCGCACGATGTGCGCCCACAACAGACGCGCTGCCCGGAATTTTGCGATCTCCTCGAAGAAATTATTGTGCGCGTTCCAAAAAAACGACATGCGGGGTGCAATGGCATCCGCATCCAAACCAGCGTCGACAGCGGCGCGCAAGTACGCGCGTCCGTTACTGAGTGCGAAGGCAAGCTCCTGGGCGGCAGTTGCACCCGCCTCGCGGATGTGATATCCGCTCACGCTGATTGTGTTCCACCCCGGCACGTGCTCGGCGCAATAGCGCATGAGGTCGGTCACCAGACGCATCGATGGCGCCGGTGGATAGATATAGGTGCCGCGCGCGGCATATTCTTTGAGGATATCGTTTTGCGACGTCCCCGAGAGCTTGGTGAACGGAATGCCGCGCCGCCGTGCAATCGCCAAATACATTGCCAGCAACACCGCCGCCGGAGCGTTGATCGTCATCGAAACGCTCACGCTCTCGAGCGGAATGGCGTCGAAGAGAACCTCCATGTCATCGACCGTGTCAATGGCAACGCCGGTGCGTCCAACTTCGCCTGCCGCCATCGGGGCGTCCGAGTCGTAGCCCATCTGCGTCGGCAGGTCGAACGCAACCGAGAGCCCCATCTGACCATGTGAGAGGAGGTAGCGATAGCGCTCGTTCGATTCACGCGCGGTCGCATACCCAGCGTATTGACGCATCGTCCATAGACGGCCGCGATACATTGACTCTTGGATGCCGCGCACGAATGGAAACTCACCCGGCTTTGACTGCTCGGCTAAGTTTAGATCCGCGACGTCTTTGGGTTGATACAGGGGCTGTATTTCAATTCCGCTTTCGGTCTTGCGAGGACGCATACGGCAACTTTCATCGAATATGTAGCAACGGACCTTTAGCTCCGTACAAATGTAGCAACGGACCTTTAGGTCCGTTTACTCAAGCGTAATAATTGGCGACCCTGTCTCAATCGTATCGCCAGCGCGGACGTTAATGGCTGCCACCGCGCCCGCCCGGTGCGAGATCACTTCGTTCATCATCTTCATTGCCTCGATAACTGCGACAACCTGCCCATCGGCCACCGCGTCTCCGGCTTTGACGCGGATTTCGGCGATGATGCCGTGCATCGGCGCGGTGATCGCCGAACCGCCGAGGGCGACAGATTTTTGGCGGCCGTATTTCGACGCCCGACGTCGCACTCCACCTTCGGCGGCCGGCAGGCCGTAGACGGTCACACGATATTGCTTGTCGTCGACTTCGACCGTCAGAGACGCCGGTGTTTCACTACTTGGTGCGTCGTCGCGCCGCGTTGTTTTCCCGATGCCAGAATATACTGACGCTATCGCCGGACCATGTTCGCGTACAAACGAGTCAACCGTCGCCGTCGAATAGTCGCCGCGAATAAATACCGCGTCAGCCAAAAGCAGGCGATAAAACGGGATCGTTGTCTCAACGCCCTCGATATCGTATTCCGCAAGTGCCCGCAGCATGCGCAAACGCGCTTCATCTCTGTCTGTACCCCAAGCAATGAGTTTTGCGACGAGAGAATCGTAATCGCTGCCGATCGTCCATCCGGCGAAGGCCGCGCCGTCAACGCGAACGCCCGGACCGCCGGGTTCCCTGTAGACGGCGATGCACCCGGGAGACGGTGTGAACCCTGCAGCTGGCGACTCCGCGTTGATGCGGCATTCGATAGCGTGTCCGCGCGCAACGAGGTCGCGCTGCATGAGCCAGAGATTCTCGCCTGTTGCAACGCGGATCTGTGCTTTCACAAGGTCGACGCCGTAGACAGCTTCGGTAATCGTGTGCTCGACTTGAATGCGCGTGTTCATCTCGAGGAAGAAGAACTCGTCTCCCTCGACAAGACACTCAATTGTACCGGCGCTGTCATAGCCGATAGCCTTCGCGAGTTTCACCGCGGCGGCGTGCATTCGCGAGCGCAGCGCGTCGCTGATGAGTGCAGGCGTTTCCTCGACGAGCTTTTGATGGCGACGCTGCAGCGAGCAATCACGCTCGCCCAGATGAACGACGTTGCCCGCTTTGTCGCCGAGCACTTGGATCTCGACGTGCTTAGGATTGGGAAGATAGCGCTCAACGTATAACGTAGGATCGGAGAAATATGCTGCGGCTTCTTTGGCCGCAAGCGAGACGGCTCGATCGACCTCAGCCTCGGAGGCGGCGACCTTGAGGCCCTTGCCGCCGCCGCCGGCTGACGCCTTCACGGCGATGGGGTAGCCAAACTCGTGCGCCAGCTTGCGCACTTCGAGGGCCGTTCGCACCGGTTCCATCGTTCCGGGTACCACGGGGACGCCGGCTTTCAGAGCGTTTTGTCTGGCCGCGAGTTTGCTGCCCATCTTTTCCATCGCATCAGGCGAGGGGCCAATAAAGACGATGCCCTGGGTTTGGCAGGCGCGTGCGAAATTCGCGTTTTCTGCAAGGAACCCGTAACCCGGGTGCACTGCGTCGCAGCGAGTGTGATTTGCTACGTCGAGAATTCGTTCGGCATTGAGGTAGGACTGCGACGGTTGCGTCGGCCCGATGTGCACCGCTTCATCGGCCGCGCGGACGTGAAGCGCTTTCCTATCTGCGTCCGAGTAGACGGCAACAGTTGCGACTCCAAGCTCGCGGCACGCGCGGATGATGCGCAACGCGATCTCGCCGCGATTGGCGACGAGAATCTTTTCAAACACCGGGGTTGAGCGCCTCGATTCGAGCCAGAGCCCGCCAATCGTGTCGCACGATCGCATCATCGTTGAAGCGTGGTGCTCTGTAGCGGTCGACTTCACGTCGACCATGGCCGGGGCGGGCGAGAAGGGTCTCGATTGCGGCCGCAATTGCCTCCGCTTCTTGCGGAGTCGGCTGCGGTTCGATGCGCAAACGGATCACAGCGGGATGTTGCCGTGTTTGCGGGCCGGGCGTGGCACGCGTTTGGTGGCAAGCATGGATAACGAGTTAATGAGCAAGGGTCGCGTCTGCGCAGGATCGATGACGGCGTCCAAGTAGCCGCGCTCGGCGGCAACGTACGGATTAGCGAAGCGTTCGATGTATTCGTTGACGAGTTCGTCAGTGCGCTTTGCGGGATCTTTGGCCTTTGCGATCTCATCGCGGAAGATAATCTTCACCGCGCCTTGCGGCCCCATGACCGCAAGTTCAGCCGTCGGCCAGGCGACGTTGAAATCCGCGCGGATGTGCTTGCTGCACATGACGTCGTACGCGCCCCCGTATGCTTTGCGCGTGATGACGGTGAGCTTTGGCACCGTGGCCTCGGCGAATGCGTAAAGCAATTTCGCGCCGTGCTTGATGATACCGCCATATTCTTGGTTCAGTCCGGGTAAGAAACCGGGGACATCGACGAATACGACCAGCGGAATGTTAAAAGCGTCGCAAAAGCGTACAAATCGCGCACCTTTGATGGACGAGTCGATGTCCAGAACACCGGCGAGCACTTTCGGCTGGTTTGCAACCACGCCCACAGACCGCCCATCAAGGCGCGCAAAACCAACGAGCAGCGAACCCCCATACATCGATTGCACTTCAAAGAAATCTTCGTCGTCGACGATGCGCCGGATAACGTCATGCATGTCGTAGGGAAGGTTCGGGGATGGCGGGATGATGTTGATGAGCGACGTATCGGTGCGGCTTGGATCATCGGTGGACGCTACGAGCGGCGGGTCGTCCACGTTGTTCTGCGGTAAGAATGAGAGAAGATGCTTTGTCTGTTCAAACGCGTCATCTTCGTCGGCCGCTAAAAAGTGGGCGACCCCGCTTTTGGTGTTGTGTGTCTTCGCACCGCCCAGCTCTTCGAAAGTAACGTCCTCGCCGGTCACGGTTTTGATGATTTCGGGTCCCGTGATGAACATCTGCGAGATCTTGTCGACCATGACGACAAAATCGGTGATCGCCGGGCTGTACACGGCGCCTCCGGCGCACGGACCGGCGATGAGCGAGATCTGGGGAATGACGCCGGACGCCTGAACGTTGCGCCAAAAGATCTCCGCATAACCGCCGAGGCTTACGACACCTTCTTGGATGCGAGCGCCACCGGAGTCATTGATGCCGATGATGGGGCAGCCTGTTTTGACTGCCATGTCCATCACTTTGCAGATCTTTTCCGCGAAGACTTCGCCAAGTGAGCCACCTAAAACGGCGAAGTCTTGGGAAAAGATGAAGACGCGCCGTCCGTCGATGTCGCCATAGCCCGTGACCACGCCGTCGCCGACGAATCGCTTGTCGGCCAATCCGAACGCGTCCGTTCGGTGCACCGCAAACGCATCGAGCTCGATGAACGAGCCAGCGTCGAGCAGTTTCTCAACGCGCTCGCGCGCCGTGAGTTTGCCGCGTTCGTGCTGTTTGCGGATCGCCTCTTGTCCAGCGGGCTCCGCTGCTTGTCGCTGCTTACGACGAAGAAGATCCATCTCCGATTCGTGGCTCATTGCCGTGCGTCGTTTCTCATAGCTTCGTCGAACGCCTGTAGGGGCGGCCGTTTGCGGCGCGAAGGAGCCGGCATGCCAAAAGTATTGCTGCTTCAATTTGATACTGACCCCGCCCGCGCTGAACGCCGAACAATTTTACAGAAAACGGGCATGACGGTTGTCGAGGCAGAGCCGCGTTGGCCGACCTTCTTCGACGTCGTGACGGCACAGCGACCCGACGTCATCGTGATTGCGGCGAGCACGATTTCCTCCCACGCCTTTGAAGCTGCGCGCTATCTCGGCGATGGGTTCAACACGCGCAATATTCCCGTACTGATGGTCGATGTCAATTCGAAAGACTACGTTCGTGCCCAAACGTCTGCGCCGCAGGTAAAAATCATCGAGCGTGCCTCGCTCGCGGGCGCAGTCAAAGGAGCTCTGCAGCCAAAGGCTTCGACCAATTCCGGATGAGCATGTGGGAGCCGTTCACGGAGAGTGCACGCCTCGCAATGGTGAATGCGACAGATGAAGCATCTCGCTGGAACTCGATTGACACGGAGCATCTGTTGCTAGGGATCCTCGCGACGGACAGTATCGGAGCACACGCTCTCTCCACAGCCGGCATAACGCTTGCTGAGGCCCGACGCGCGATCGAAGAGTGTCAGCATCAAGAGCACGGCGCCGCTCGCACGGTCGAAGATTTCCGGCAGGAAAAGGTTTTTAGTCCAGGCGCGAAGCGCGTTATCGAGCTTGCCTTTGAGCAGGCTCGAGAGCTTCGTCATAACTATATTGGCACGGAGCACCTGGTGCTCGGCATTCTGCAGCAGAACACAGCCGGGCAGTCGCGGGCGATCACGCAGATCTGCGCTGACGCAGCCGCCATCGAAGCCGAAATAAAGCGCCTTGTGGCTACCATGCCTCAGGAGTCCAAAGAGAGCCGGCCCGCCACTGCGCCAACTCATGGGATGTCCGGATCGATGTGGGAGCCATTTGCCGAGGACGCTCGCCAAGCAGTTGTCTACGCTCAGTCAGCGGCGATGAAACTTGGTGTCACATTCATAGGAAGTGAGCATATCCTCTTGGGCATTATGGCAGTCGGCAGCGGAGTAGGATGGGAGACGCTGAACAGTGCTGGGGTGCAAGCGGATGCTATCGAAGCGATCGTTCGCAAGTATAGCGTGAAGACCAAAGCCCGTGAAGCGTATTTAGTGTTTACTCCGGATTCGAAACGGGTCATCGAGGCCGCTTTCGCTGCAGCCTACCAAATGAAGGAGAGCCACATCGGCACGGGCCATTTGCTCATCGGGCTTCTCGATGGCGACAACATCGAGCGGATATTTGACGAGCTTAACATTAACCGTGAGCAAATTAAGCGATCAGCGATCGAGCGATTACAGTCTTTTTAGAGCGGCGATCGCGGTCTGCAGTTGCGGGTCGCGGCCGCGTGCGACGTCAGCGGGTGTGCGTGACACGATGATATCCGGCGTCACCCCTTTGCCCTCCAATTGTTCGCCATTTGCATCGCGCATGTCGAGCGTCGCCACACGCAACAGGCCGCCATCGGAGAGCGGTTGTTCAACTTCAACCCCCAGGACGTGTTTGGCCGTTGGTTCACCCACGATCAGCGCGCGATGATAGATCTGCAGCGCTGACGCAAGCGCCTCTGCGCCGCTCTCGCTATTTGCATCGACAAGCACCGCGACGCGGCCTTTGTAGTGCACCTGTGCGTCACCGGTCGCGATGAACCGGCGACTTCCTAAGAAGTGATAACGCCCAGTGCCGCTCACCACTAGCGTACCAGGCGGCAAGAAGATGCCGGCCGTCGCATCGACTGCATCAATAAGTCCGCCGGGATTCCCTCGCAGATCCAAAACCATTGCGCGATGGCCGCTCACGTCTGAAACGGCCCAACCCAACTCTTCAGCTATGTCATTTGGAAACGACCCCATCCGAAGGTAGCCGATACCCGGCGCGGCCGTGCCCCAGTCGACGTCGGCCTGCTCCACCTGATCGTACAAACCGCTGTTGACGAGACGCAGTCGCGTCTTCCATATTCGGCCGCTCACTGGATCGCGAACAGTGAACGCATGCATCGCCCCGTGTGCATCAGCACCGCCCTGTTCGGCGACAATGAGGCCGGGTCGCAATCCCGCCGTGGCCGCAGGCGAGCGCGGCGCAACGCGCACGACAACGCGGTCGCGTCCGAGCGTGACAAATGCAGCACCGAGTGCTTGGGCGACTTGATCTTGGACGCGCCCAACTTCCGAAGGCGAGAAGACGGCGGTGTGGCTGTCGCCGAGTCTTGCCAGCATCTGCGCCAGAAGGTGATAGCGCTCGGTCTCACTCGGCGCTGCCGCGACTTTTCCGCGATACTCATCGACGATCGATGACCAGTCGAGGCCATGGAATGCGCGATCGTAGTAGCGGACAGAAACGGTCGTTGCAACTTCATTGAAGACACGCTCGCCGATTGGCTCGTTTGCGATGTGGTGGCGTGTCAATACCACGCTCGCGATTAGTGCTGCAAGGACAACGGCGATAAGGAAGCGCTGGCGCATGAGCTTGCGCCGCCTAATAGGTAAGTAAGGAATGGCCGCGCTCTCAAAATCCATCATGGCAGGACGGATTCTCGTACGGGATTGAGCCATTGCTCGAGCGTCGTGTGCTGCACGCCGGGTTCGCCGCGCAGTTCGCGACGCAGCTCACCCAACGTCGAGCACGATTCCGCGACCGCATCATGCTTGTGGATGCTTTCGAAATTGACTTGACGCGCCAGCACAAATGCGTCATCCGGGTGGGCCGCGAGGATGTCGTGTGCGTAGCGCAACATCTCGCGAACAACGTCTTCCACGAACCGCGGCGCTTGATGGGCTTTGTTGACGATGAACAGCTCGTCCGGACGTTTGAGCAGATCGTACGTTTCCGATGACATTGACTGTTCGACGATCTCGACGAGCGTGCGGATGTCCACCGGCGCGTCAGCGCCGATCATGAATGTGCCCAGCCCTCGTTGGTTGTGGGTCGCAATGGGCAGGGCGCCAAGAATTTTGGCGATCTGTTCTTCATTGAAGCCTTCAGCTAAAAGCCGTTCCCGCGAATAGTCTGCAACCATCTGCTGCGCGCATGGGCAGGCCGTCATTCCCTCGGCCTCCACGCCGAGCAGCCGGCGCGAAAAATTCTCAGTAGCGACGGCACGCGCGAGCATCGTATAAAATTCGCGTGTCCGCAGAGCGCTGGCGGGAGTGATGCGCTCCAGGGCGAGCGGGGCTCGCACCTGCACCTCGGCGCGTTCTGCGTGCTGGCTGTCGACGACACGCCGTGCCAGCGCGAGAGCGAGCTGATCGACGCTTGTGCTTTCACCCGCTGCCAGTTCGGCGAGCGCATCCTCAAGGTCTTGGGAGAAGCGCGACATGTGCACGCCGCTGTGCTCGGCGTCGAGATCGGCATAAATGTCGAGCGTCGCAAGCGCCGTTCCCTGAGCGCTCAGCGCCGGGTCGACGGCAATGAGCGTCTTAACGCCGGTAATCCCCGCGCGGTTGAGCGAGAGCGCCACCTGAGGCCGAGATTCTTGCACGTCGCGCCGGACGCGCGTGAGCAGACCACCTTCGCACGCAACGACCCCGGATCGATCGACGGCTGCGGCGAGTTCGGCTGCCGTTTTTCCGGAGAGCGGATCGACAAGCGATGGCGCGATCTCTGCCAACGGCACCAGAACGAAGGCTCGCGAAGATAGCCCGGGATGTGGAACCGTACACTCGTCATCGCGCATGACGAGGTCGTCATAGAGCAAAAGGTCCAAATCGATAGCGCGCGGTCCAAGCGGGACTGAAATCCGCCTGCCAATCTGGCGCTCGATCTTTGCAAGGGCGTCGCGCAGGTGCCGCGGCGCAAGCTCTGTGATGCCGGTGCATGCGAGGTTAAGGAAATCGGGCTGCTCCGTAAAGCCGACCGGTTTCGTCTCATAGACAGACGAAATGCGATCGATGGCGACGATCGAGCGCAGCTTGTGGATAGCCGCAGCGATGTTGCCTTGCCGGTCTCCGATATTCGATCCAATCGCGATTGCGACTCGATGCGCGCCTCGCGGATTTGAAGGTTGTGTGAACGACATGGCGTCGATTATCTACTTCGTGAAACTCGTATGTGATTCCGTCACGATGCTTGACAGGCAAGAAGCCGCGGCAGTATTATCCAGTTAGGCCTCAAGAGGCCACGCTCTAAGGCGTACTGATCGGCGAGCGGGTCGAGCGACGAACCCGCATCCGGATTGTGCAATCCGGGCGTAGCGATTGGCACTACCAATCGACCGAAAGCCGATGCGACTACCTGAGAATATCGGGCACCAGTACAGCACGGACCGTGATCCTTGAGGCTTTTGCTTTGGGTTTGTAGCGGCGGACCTGGTGTCGGCCGACCTCGCGTCGACCGATTATTATAGTAGCGACTGCACCCGTGAACCGGCGGACCCGCTGATTCGTTATATAAATACATAAGTGCACCGCTATCGCGCAGGGAACCATCCGAGCGCTCACAACCCGCAAAAAGAGGGAAGCCATAGAAGAGTACCTGTCGAACGGTCTAACGAGGAAACCATAGAGCCGCCAGGCGGCGCATCGAGCGCGAGTCCGTAACGCGCTCAAGGAGTCAGAAGCTTAATGTCCATGTGGGAACCGTTTACCGAACGCGCGCGCCGATCGATCGTGCTCGCACAAGAAGAGGCGCAGCGGCTTGGTAACAACTACATCGGGACGGAACACATTCTTCTCGGCATTATTAGCGAAGGCGAGAGCCTTGCGGCCAAAGTGTTGGAAACTTTAGGAGTCAACCTGGCCAAGGTCCGAGCCGAAGTTGAGGCAATCGTCGGTCGCGGGGGCCAAACCGTCCAGCAAGAAATGGTGTTCACCCCGCGAGCCAAGCGCGTTATCGAGCTAGCGTTCGAAGAGGCGCGCCAGCTTAACCACAACTACATCGGCACCGAACACCTGTTGCTCGGCCTCATTCGTGAGGGCGAAGGCGTGGCAGCGCGCGTGCTCACAAACCTCGGGGTCGATCCGGCGAAGGTGCGCGTGCAGACGACGTCGCTGCTCGGCGCTGAGACCCAAACTCAAGCCACCGCAAAGGGCAAGAGCAAGACACCGACGCTCGACGCGTATGGTCGCGATCTCACGCAGCTCGCGCGCGAGGGAAAACTTGATCCCGTCGTAGGGCGTGCCACTGAGATCGAACGCGTCATCCAAATCCTGTCGCGTCGCACGAAGAACAATCCGGCGCTCATCGGTGAACCCGGCGTCGGCAAGACGGCAATCGCTGAAGGTCTCGCACAGCGCGTCATCTCAGGCGATGTTCCAGAACCGCTGCGCGACAAGCGCGTCATCACGCTCGACCTCGCGGGACTCGTTGCGGGCACGAAATACCGCGGCGAGTTTGAAGAGCGCATGAAACGTGTTATGGACGAAATCCGCGCTGCGGCGGGTGAAATTATTCTCTTCATTGACGAGCTGCATACGCTCGTCGGCGCAGGCGCCGCAGAAGGCGCCATTGACGCCAGCAACATCATCAAGCCGGCACTCGCTCGGGGCGAGCTGCAATGCATCGGCGCGACCACCCTCAACGAGTTTCGCAAGCATATCGAAAAGGACTCGGCGCTCGAACGGCGCTTCCAGTCGATTATGGTCGGCGAACCTTCAGTTGACGAGACCATCGAAATTCTCAAAGGCCTACGAGACCGCTATGAAGCGCATCACCGCGTGAAGATCAGCGACGAGGCTCTCGAGGCGGCGGCGCGCCTTTCGGATCGCTACATCACCGATCGCTTCCTCCCCGATAAGGCCGTCGACCTCATGGATGAAGCGGCGTCACGCGTGCGGCTGCAATCCACCTCGTTGCCCCCCGAGATCCGCGAAGTCGAAAACGAAATCCGCAAAGTGCGCACTGAAAAAGAAGCGGTCATCAAAGCGCAAGAGTTTGAGAAAGCCGCGCAAATCCGCGACCGCGAGGAGAAGCTGCGCGCCCGCAAACAACAAATGGAAGAAGAGTGGCGCGAGAAGCGCAACGTCAAGGGCGCTCCGACGAACACCGTCGGTCCCGAAGAGATCGCGCACATCGTATCCACCTGGACACGCATCCCGGTCAGCAAGCTCAAAGAAGAAGAAACCATGAAGCTCCTCAATATGGAAGAGGCGCTTCACAAGCGGATCGTCGGTCAGGACGAGGCAATCAAGGTCATCACGCGCGCCATTCGTCGCGCCCGCGCCGGCCTGAAGAGCCCGATGCGGCCGATCGGTTCCTTCATCTTCCTCGGACCCACCGGGGTCGGCAAGACCGAGCTAGCGCGCACGCTCGCCGAGTTTCTCTTCGACGACACCGACGCAATGGTGCGCATCGACATGTCCGAGTACATGGAAAAGTACGCTGTCTCCAGACTCGTCGGCGCACCGCCCGGGTACGTCGGGTACGAGGAGGGCGGCCAGCTCACTGAAGCCGTTCGCCGGCGTCCGTACGCCGTCGTCTTGCTCGACGAGATAGAGAAGGCGCATCCGGATGTCTTTAACCTGCTGCTTCAAGTCCTCGAAGATGGACGGCTCACGGACTCACAGGGCCGCGTCGTCGACTTCAAGCACTCGGTCATCATCATGACGAGCAATGTTGGCACGACAGGCATGATGAAGACAACTGATATCGGCTTCCGCCCGGTCAAAGAAGAAGGTTCGCCGGCCGTTCGCTATGAGAAGATGAAGAACCGCGTGCTCGAGGAGATCAAGCATCTGTTCCGGCCCGAGTTCCTCAACCGTCTCGACGAAGTCGTTGTCTTCCACTCGCTCGACCTCGATCAGATCAAGCTCATCGTCGGCCTCGAGCTTGCCAAGGTCGTCAAAGAGCTTGAGAATCAGCGCATGACGCTTGAGGCCACTGAAGCTGCCAAAGAACTCATCGCCAAAGAGGGCTGGGATCCGCAATTTGGCGCACGGCCGCTGCGCCGAGCAATACAACGGCTGGTGGAGGACCCGCTTTCTGAAGAACTGCTGCGGGCGACGTTCAAGGTCGGCGACCACATCCAGATGGACGCGGAGGACGGCAAGACAGTCTTTCGCAAGGTCGGCGAGCCGCTCAAGCCGCCGGCACCGCAACCCACTGGAAGCTAGGAGATGGGGCGGCTGTGAGTCGCCCCACTTTCTTTGCTGTAGGCGCGTGAGCGTCCACGAAATGGGTAAATGCCTGTGCAAGTACATGGCTTGCTCATGATACAGTCCGCTATCAATTGGCTCCAACGCGCAATCCGCGGGGAAATACCCCAGGCACAGCGCCTTGTCTTAATTTGCGCAACCGTGCTGCTCGCGCTCGTCACGGCTTATCTCAACGTTAAGTTCCCCGTAGCGCGTTTGTCGGCGCTGGGCGTCGTTTATGTCGTTGCGATCGAGGGCTTGGGCGGACTCGGCTGGGGCATTTTTGGCTCGCTGGCTTTGGCGCTCATGTTTACGATGACCGAATTTGGCGCGGATCCAATCGGACAACGTCCCTTTGTTGTATCGACCATCCTTGCCCGCCTCGTCATCTTTTTGACCGTCGTCGGACTTGTGGAACTCATTCGGCGTCAAACGCGTGCGCTCAATGAGCGTGAACTGCGCCGCAGCGCGCTTGACCTCAAACGCGTCAGAGGTCAGCTCGCCGAAGCAACAGCCCGCTTTCAATCGGTGGGCGAGTCCATTCCATTCGGCGTGTGGCATTGCGATGCGGATGGTCACGTCATCTACATGAGTCCCTCGTTTTTGCAACTGCTCGGCATGACGCTCGAACAGGTTCGTGAGGGTGGCTGGTTGTCGCATGCGATGCCGGAGGACGGCGAGCGAGTGCGTGCTGCCTGGAAAAACCGGCATGCTTGGGACGGGGTCTGGGAAGACGAGTACCGCATCAAAGGCGCCGATGGAAAGATGTATGCGATCCTATGCCGCGGCAGCTGCGTGCGAGACGACAATGGCAATATCCTCGGCTGGACTGGCCTCAACCTTGACTTGACCGAACGCTCGCAAGCGCGAGAGCAACTGCGCTTTCTTGTCGAGGCTGGACGGCTTCTTTCAATGTCACTCGATCCAGCCACGACATTGGAGCGTGTCGCAAACCTCACGGTGCCTCGAATTGCCGATTGGTGTTCGCTGGATATCTTGCAAGAAAACGGGGACCTGCAGACCGTTGCCGTCATGCACGCCGATCCTACGAAAGTCGAGCTGCTCCGCGAAATACGAGGCTATCCGCAAAACCCCGACCAGTCGCAAGGACTTTGGAAAGTGATTCGCACTGGCGAGTCGGAGGTGTACGAGATCATCGACGATCGCGTGTTGCAAGCGGCGGCCCAGGACGAGCGCCACCTCGGGTTATTGCGCGCGATCGGCATGACGTCGGGCATGGTCGTGCCGTTGCAGGCGCGTGGACGGATCCTCGGCGTCATGACGCTCGTTCAAGCGGAATCGGGCCGTACGTTCACCCACGACGATGTGGGTTTCGCTGAGATTCTCGCAGCGCGGGCCGCTCTCGCGTACGACAATGCGCGTAACTACGCGAAGGAACAGCGCGTCGCTGACACGTTCCAGCGTGCGTCGTTGCCGACGACCTTGCCGCAGCTTCCTGGAATTCGGCTCCACGCCACATACTTGCCGGGCGGCAGCGAATCCGAAGTTGGCGGCGACTGGTACGACGCCTTCCAGCTTCCGAGCGGTCAGCTCGCGATTTCCATCGGGGACGTCGCAGGCAAAGGCTTGCGGGCAGCAGTCGCCATGGCAAATACACGCCCTGCGCTGCGAGGCTGCGCATTGGAAGGATTGACGCCTGCGCAGGTGTTGGAGCGCGTCAACCAGCAGCTCACTTACGAGGGTGGAGGAATGGTGACCGCGCTCTGCGGCGTGCTCGATCCTGTCAAGCTCGAGTTCACTTTCGCAATAGCGGGGCACCCGTCGCCGTTAATCGGCCATTCGGACGGCCGCGTGGAGCGTTTGACCGCCAAGGGTTTGCCGCTCGGTCTCTTCGCAGACAGTACGTACCACGAGACGACCGTTTCTCTCGAGCCCGGGTCTCTGCTCGTGTGCTACACGGACGGTCTGATCGAGTTCGATCATGACATCGTTGAAGGCGAGAAAGTACTTCAGGAGGCGGTCGCCGGCGAAATGAATCTGCAGACGCCTGACCCATCTGCTGCCATTGTCCGCCGTGTCATTCTCGGGGCTCCGCAAGATGACGTGGCGGTATTGACCCTTTCGATCTCGGCTCAGCCGCTGGATCACGTCAACCTGACCACGAATTCTGCGCCGGCGAGCGCTCGCGTCATTCGACAAGCGCTCCGCCGGTTTGCTTTGAGCATCGGTCTTGACGAGTTCCAGACAATCGATTTCCTCACCGCGTCCGGCGAGGCAATCAGCAACGTTATCGAGCATGCCTACGGCATCGACCAAGGTCCACTTCACGTGCACGCATTCCGCGACAACGAAGAATTGGTGGTCAAGGTATCGGACCGCGGCGGTTGGAGACAGCGGCAGCGACCGGGTAGCGGGCGAGGACTGCCGCTCATGCGCGCGTTGATGCAGAAGGTCGACGTCGAGCATGGTGAAAAGGGAACCACCGTCCAGCTTCGCATGTCGCTTACGGAGCACGCTCTTGACCGACCAAGCACAGTTTCAGCTACAGGCAGTTGACGGTATCCCGGTTCTTGCGATCTCAGGCGAGATCGATATTGCAAACATAGACCAGTTCAAGTCGTTCGCATCGGATGCGGCGCGCGACGATAGCGAGCGCATCATTGTTTCACTCGAAAAAGTGACCTATCTCGACAGCCATACGCTCGAAGCCCTCGTCGATCTTGGCAAGCGCCTGCGGACAAACCGGCGCCGTCTTCTCGTCGTTGCACCCAAGAGCACCCCAGCAGGGCGCATCCTACGCACCACCGGCCTCGAGCTTGCCATCGCGCTGTTCGAGACCGTTGACGATGCGCTGCAAAGCACGCCGGAGCCTTAAGCGAAGGCGCGGGCGACTTTTAACCATGAACTGGGAAGAGCTCTCCGCAATCTCAGCATTTGTCACGATGATCGTCATTGCGGCGTCTGCGAATGTCACCTGAGATTTGGAGCGCCATCTTCGCCGGCGCGACCTTCGTCGTCATCGCCGCGACGGCTATTGCCGCGCTAATACAACTCCGTCACCTGCGCGCCAGCAATCAGCTGAATACTTTGCTCACGTTAATGCGGATGTGGCAGGCACCGGACTTACAGGAGCATATGGGATACGTGCGCGGCGAATTGCAAGGCAAATTCAAAGATCCTGAATTCATGGCCGCGTACGCTGCGGGTTCGCTCAGTCGAAGCGAACACAGAGAACTGCTCGTCGGTGATTTTTTTGAGCAAGTCGGATCGTTCATGAAATTAGGACTCATGGACGAGGAATCGTGGCTCGACGTCGCAGGTGTTCAAGTCTACATCATGTGGCAACTGCTTGCACCAGTCATCCAAGCCATACGCGACGTGCGCGGCCCAACCGCCTTCGATAACTTTGAGTATGGTGCAGTCAGAGCCAAGCTGTGGTCCGAAAAACACCCACAAGGAACATATCCATCTGGGACCCCAAGAATGGAGCAACTCGAGGCAGCTGCGCAGGCGAAGGCGCCGCAATGAGCGATCGAGCTACGCTTGGCATATTAGTTGGGGGAGGACCGGCACCCGGGATCAACGGCGTCATCGCTTCAGCGACCATCGAGGCAATCAACGAAGGGTGTCGCGTCATCGGCATTTACGACGGCTTCAAGTGGCTCGCTCGCGGTGATTCCACGCTGACGCAAGAGTTGCGCATTGAGGACGTCAGCCGCATCCACTGGCTGGGCGGTTCGATCCTTCGCACCTCCCGTACCAATCCGGCGAAGGATCAGACATCGCTCGACAACGCTGTTCGCACGCTGCGCACGCTCGGCGTCACCCACCTGCTGTGCATAGGTGGCGACGACACCACGTTCGGCGCAGCAAAGATCGCCGAAGCGGCAGGCGGTGCGCTCAAAGTTGCAACCGTGCCAAAGACCATCGACAACGACTTGCCGTTGCCCGACAACATGCCGACCTTCGGTTTCGAGACTGCGCGCGCCGTCGGCTCGAACATCGTCGAAAGCCTCATGGAAGATGCGCGCACGACGCAGCGCTGGTACCTCGCAGTGACCATGGGCCGAAAATCCGGCGCGCTTGCCCTTGGCATCGCCAAAGCCTCCGGAGCAACCCTTGCGGTCATTCCCGAAGAATTTTCGCACCAGGTTCCCCTGGAAATTGTGCGCGACACGATTATCGGCAGCATCATCAAGCGCCGTGCCTCGGGCCACGATCACGGTGTCGCGGTCATCGCCGAAGGACTTGCGGAACAGCTCGACCCGACGCACCTGGGAACGCTCAAGAACGTAGCCCGCGACGCCTACGGGAATGTGCGACTGGCCGACATTGATCTTGGCGACATCATTAAACAGTCGGTCAGCGGTTCGATCAAAGAGATGGGCCTGGACACGACGATCGTCGTCAAGGATATCGGTTACGAACTGCGCTGCGCGAAACCGCTGGCCTTTGACGTCGAGTACACGCGAACGCTGGGCTACGGTGCCGTGCGCTATTTGCTCTCCGGCGGCTCAGGCGCAATGGTCGCGCTGCGGGGCGGCAGAGTGACGCCTGTAACGCTCAGCGAAATGATGGATCCCTCAACCGGACGCATTCAGGTTCGTCGTGTCGACACGCGCACGGAAGCCTACGAAGTCGGGCGGAAATACATGATCCGTCTTGAGTCCAGTGATTTTGAGGCGCCGAAGGTCTCAGCGCTGGCGTCGGCTGCCCATTTGGATACGGGCGCGTTCAAACAGCGATTTGAACCCGTTGTGAACCGAATCTAGCCCCACCGTCCTGCCGGCACGCCCATTGCCGATGAGGCCCGGCGCGTCGGCGAGCGTTCGCTGGGATGTCAATCCGAACTTCATCATCTTCACGGACGCGCCCGCGTCTTTCATTGTGAAGCACACGTCGTCCATGAGTGATTTCATGATGAAGATCCCGAGACCGCGAATGCCGAGGCGGTCGGGATCGATGCACTCACCCTTGCCGATTGGGTCGAAGCCGGCGCCTTCATCGGCGACTTCAATTGCAAACTCGCCATTCTCGTAGGAGCACATAACGCTGAAATGGCCGTCGCTGACATGACCGTGTTCGGCCGCATTGTTGCACGCTTCTCCGGTGGCAAGCGCAATATCGTTTATGTCACAGCTGAGCAACCGGCAGCTGCGGGCGAAGGACGTAACTTCTCTGCGCGCTTTGGAAACAGACGCGAGCTTGCTCGGGTAGCGGCGCTTCAGCTTTTTCATTTACGGGTCACTACAATCTTAACCCGTATGCGCGAAGCCAAAACCTCATGTTCAGGCCGATTTTGCTCCCACAGTCGCAGACGCAACGAGATTCGTGCCGAATGAGTAGCCCAGCTCCTGGTAGTCGCTCGTGTCCAATACGACGACGTCTGCCCTTTTCCCGGTCGTTAGGGTTCCAATTTCACCCGCCAACCCGAGCGAGTAAGCGGCGTTAAGAGTCACTCCCGCGATCGCTTCGTGCACTGCAAGACCCAGGTGCCGGCGAGCTAGATAGACGATCATCTGCAGCGAGAAGCACGGACACGTTCCTGGATTATAGTCGGTGGCAAGTGCAACAGGTACGCCCGCGTCAATCAGTTTTCGAGCGGGTGCGTAGCGAGCGAGTCCGAGATAATCTACCGTACCTGGGCAAAGCACGGCGACACTGCCTCCTCCGGCGAGCGCTGCGACGTCGGCATCGTCGATGAAGTTGAGATGATCCGCGGACGCTGTCCGCAGCCGCGCTGCGACGAGAGCCCCCCCGCTGTGGCTCATCTCATCTGCGTGGATGCGTAACCGCAGTCCTCGGCTCGCGCACGCCCGCAAGAATCGATCGGACTGTTGCGGCGAGAAGAAACCCTTCTCGCAGAACGCGTCGCCAAACCATGCAATACCCTGCTCGGCGACGCGCGGCAACATTCGGTCGCACAGTTCGTTAACGAACGCGTCGTAGTCACTAAATTCGGGTGGTAAGGCATGAGCACCGCAGAACGTTGGTACTGTGCGCGGGAGTTCTGGGAGTGCTCCAAGTTCTGCAATGATAGCGAGCAGATCGAGTTCGCCTTGAGTCGTCAGCGCGTAACCGCTCTTTACTTCTACGGTAGTTGTGCCGTGGCGCAGCATCTGCGCAAGGCGGCGCGCTCCAATAACAACCAGCGCCTCGCTGCCCGCAGCGCGTGTTTGTTCAATTGTGTAGCGCATGCCAAGCGCCGGCTGCCGATGCGCCGCAAGGTCTTCGAAATCAGCCACCCGGTTGCCGGCGAACAGCGCGTGGGTATGTGCGTCCACAAAACCGGGCATGACGACTCGTTCACCCATGTCGCGCGCCCCAAAGTTTGCAAAGCGCGAACGCGCATGTGCCACGGCCGCCTCGCACTGTATGCCCGTGCCCACAGCCGTGAGCACGCCGTGTTCGACAAGGATGGTTCCCCGTTCAACGACACCCAGATCGGATGCAGTAATTTGTGCTTGCGGTCCGGCAGCATTGGCAAGCGGTGCAAGGGTGATTAAGGTAGCGTTGGTGAGAGCGTACGACCGGGCGATGGTCGCGCCTACCACGTGACCTGCTGACGGTCCACGCCGTCGAGATGCAAGTAGTAAGATGCGCTCGCAAGTATCGCGCTCAATGGCGCAAGACCGACAAGCTCGCAGTTGCGCACGCTGACGCCCGCGGCCGCCGCTTCGGCGCGGATGAGTTCGGTGACGCGATAGAGCGGAATTGCTGCAACATTCACTACGTTCATCGAAACCTGTACCGCCTTATCCGGCAGCGCGAAACCCAAGGCTTTGATTCCGACGAGGCCGCCGCTGCGCTGGCGAACCGCAAGCGCGATACGCTCGGCGAGCTTGAGATCGGAGGTTGCCAGATTGACGTTAAAGGCGATGAGGAAGTCGCGCGCGCCGACAGCCGTTACCCCGGCGCTTGGGTGCAACACTGCTTCGCCGACGTCGGGCCGCCGGTCAGGCTCCTTGATCGCCGTGAGCAAACTTTCAAACTGGCCTTTGCGGACGGCAGCGAGGTCGCGACGTTCCGGCCGCGTCGCTGCGTTTTCATAGAAATAAGAAGGAACGCGAAAGCGTTCCCACAGCCCCTGCGCGCAACGTCGGGCAAGCAGCACGGCATCCTCCATGGCCGCGCCATCAAGCGGGATGAACGGGATCACGTCCACGGCGCCCATGCGCGGGTGCTCGCCCGTATGGGTGCGCAAGTCGATGTTCTCGACCGCGCCGCCCGCGAGGCGCAGGGCAGCCTCGACGACTCCATCCCCCGTGCCAACGAGCGTGTATACGGATCTGTTGTGTGCAGGGTCGCTCTGGGTGTCGACGAGCGTCACGCCGGGTGTGCTTGCGGCTAGCTCACCGATGCTCGCAATAACCTCCGCGCGACGCCCTTCGGAGATGTTGGGAACGCACTCGAAAAGTTTTGCCATGTGCTAGAGGCGCGCTTTGGCGTCGAGCAGGCTGGGTCCCTTGCTTTACGTAACTCTCTGCCTGCTCATGGCCGTCATTGAGACACGAGTCGACACGTCGTCGCCGGAATTCGCCGCCAACCGGCAATATTTTTACGATTTGCTGCAGCAGTTGCGCGAGCGCACCGCGCAGGTGAGTCAAGGTGGTGGCAAAGAGGCCATGGCGCTGCACGTGTCGCGCAATAAACTGCCCGTGCGCGAACGCATCGCGCGCCTCACCGACCCGCAAACGCCGTTTCTCGAATGCTCCTCGCTGGCCGCCTGGGATATGTATAAAGGTGAAGCGCCTTCGGCAGGCATTATTACCGGCGTCGGCGTCATTTCCGGGCGCGAGTGCGTGATCATCGGCAACGACGCCACCGTCAAAGGCGGTACGTACTTTCCGATCACCGTCAAAAAGCATCTGCGCGCGCAAGAAATTGCCGAGCAGAACTATTTGCCCTGCGTGTACCTCGTCGATTCGGGCGGAGCGTTTTTGCCGCTGCAGGCAGATGTCTTCCCCGATCGCGAGCACTTCGGACGAATTTTCTACAACCAAGCCCGCATGTCGAGCAAAGGCATCGCGCAGATCGCAGCCGTGATGGGCTCGTGCACCGCAGGCGGCGCGTACGTACCAGCGATGTCGGATGAAACCGTGATCGTCAAAGGTGAGGGCACGATCTTCTTGGGCGGTCCGCCACTCGTGAAAGCGGCCACAGGCGAGATCGTGTCAGCCGAGGATCTCGGCGGCGCCGATGTGCACTCACGCATTTCAGGCGTCACCGATCACTATGCGCTGTCGGACGAACACGCATTGGGCATCGTGCGCGAAGCTGTTGCCCACCTCGCGTACCAGAAAAAGATACCGTGGCCAGTACGTGAACCGCGCCCGCCCAAGTACGATCCGCAAGAGCTGTATGGCATCGTCCAACGCGATTGGCGAAAACCGTACGACGTTCGCGAAGTGATTGCGCGTATCGTGGATGCAAGCGAGTTTCACGAGTTCAAGGCGCTCTACGGACAGACGCTGGTGTGCGGCTTCGCCCACATCGAAGGTCAGCCGGCCGGCATCATCGCCAACCAAGGCATTCTTTTTTCGCAGAGTGCGCTCAAGGCAACGCACTTTATCGAGCTATGCTGCGAGCGCGGCATTCCACTTGTCTTCCTGCAAAACATCACCGGTTTCATGGTCGGCAAACAGTATGAGGAGGGCGGCATTGCTAAGGACGGCGCGAAGATGGTCATGGCGGTCGCCAACGCCGAGGTGCCGAAATTCACCGTGATCATCGGGGGCTCGTTTGGTGCAGGTAATTACGGCATGTGCGGCCGTGCCTTCGGACCCCGGCAGCTATGGATGTGGCCCAATGCGCGCATCTCCGTCATGGGGGGACCGCAAGCGGCGAGCGTCCTGCTGACCGTACGCATGGAAGGGCTCGAGCGCCAAGGCAAGACGATGACGACTGACGAGCAACGCGAATTCACGCAACCGATATTGGAGAAGTACGAGTCTGAAGGCAATCCTTATCACAGCACCGCGAGGTTGTGGGACGACGGCATCATCGATCCGGCCGAAACGCGCGCGGTTCTTGCCCTCGGTATCGCGGCTGCAGCCAATGCTCCCCCACGCGCGACGAAATTTGGCATCTTCAGAATGTAGCAACGGACCTTTAGGTCCGTTTAACGTAGCAACGGACATATGTAGCAACGGACCTTCAGGTCCGTTAAGAAGGCGCAATGACCGAATCGATAATCATAACCCGCGATGACCAGGTGGTTCGCGTGCGGCTCAACCGGCCGGAGGTACGCAACGCGCTTGATCCTGCGCTCATCGCCGATCTGACCCGCGCCTTTCAAAACGTCGACGAGCAACCGCACGTTCGCGCCATCGTGGTCGAAGGCGCAGGAGCAATCTTTTGCGGCGGCGCCGACATCAAATACATGCGGGCGGCGCTCGAGCTCAGCGAAAACCAAAATTACGAAGATGCCTTGCGGCTTTCCGACATGTTTGCCGCAATCGACAACTGCCCGGCGCCGACGATTGCAAAGGTCCAGGGCGCCGCACTCGGTGGTGGGGCGGGACTCATCGCCGTTTGCGATATCGTCGTGGCAGAAGAAGATGCGCTCTTCGGATTTACCGAGGCAAAACTCGGCATCGTGCCTGCGGTCATCTCACCCTTCGTGCTGCGTAAGATCGGTCAAACACACGCGCGCGCACTATTTCCGACGGCGGAGCGTTTCAGCGCAGATCGAGCAATGCGCATCGGTCTAGTTCATGAAGTCGTGCCGCCGGGGCAACTCGACGCATCCGTTGAGAGCAAGATCCAAGAGCTCTTGACGAGCGGCCCAGGCGCGGCCCGCCTCGGCAAGAAAATTGCGCGTGCGGTGGGCGGGTTGGCGCCGGATGAGGCACGTCGCTGGACGGCCGAACGCATTGCGAGCCAGCGCGTCAGCCCTGAAGGACAAGAAGGCCTGCGGGCGTTTTTGGACAAGCGCCGCCCGACGTGGCGCTAGCCAAGCCTTTCGAATCTGTCCTCATCGCAAATCGCGGCGAAATCGCAGTTCGCGTCGCACGGACATGCCGCGCCATGGGCATCCGATCGATCGCGGTCTATTCCGACGCCGATGTTGGCGCGCTTCACGTTCGGGCGTGCGATGAAGCCGTGCCCATCGGCGGAGTTTCCGCGCGCGACTCGTACCTGCGCAGTGACCGTATCATTGCTGCGGCGCGCCAAACTCGCGCGCAGGCAATCCATCCGGGTTACGGATTTCTGGCTGAGAACGCAGATTTCGCTCAAGCGTGCGCTGACGGGGGCGTCACGTTCATCGGACCGTCGCCACAGGCCATGCGTGCGGTGGGTGACAAAATTGCCGCCAAGAAAACCGCGATTGCCGCCGGAGTACCCGTGCTTCCAGGTTATCTTGCAGCATCGCAGTCGCATGACGCCTTAGAAGCCGCGGCGCGAGACGTTGGCGTGCCCCTGCTCATCAAAGCGGCTGCCGGGGGCGGTGGCCGCGGCATGCGGCTCGTGACCGATCTGCGCGAACTCGGGCCGGCTCTTGAAGGTGCGCAACGCGAAGCGCAGGCTGCATTCGGCGACCCGACGGTTTTCCTCGAGCGCTTCGTCGAAAATCCTCGTCATATTGAAATCCAAATCATAGCGGATACGCACGGCACGTGCCTCGCCTTGGGGGAGCGTGAATGTTCGATTCAGCGCCGCTATCAAAAGATCGTCGAAGAGAGTCCGTCGCCCGCGGTCAGCGCTGATCTGCGAGCCCAGCTCGAAGATGGCGCGGTGAAGATCGCGCGGGCGGTAGGCTACGTCAACGCAGGCACCGTTGAGTTTATGCTCGATGAAGCTCGGCGCTTTTACTTCCTCGAAATGAACGCTCGGCTGCAGGTCGAGCACCCGGTGACGGAAATGGTCACCGGTCTTGATCTTGTACGCGAGCAGTTCATCGCCGCATCGGGGGGCGCGCTCAAGGTCGAGAAGCCTCCGCCGAGCGGACATGCAATTGAAGCGCGCATCTACGCAGAAGACCCTATCCATGATTTTCTACCATCGACCGGCCGGATCACGACCTTTGAAGCTCCGAACTTTCCCGGCGTACGTAACGATGTCGCAGTGGAGGCCGGTTCGGACGTATCGCCCGCGTACGATCCAATGCTTGCCAAACTCATCGTCCACGACGCAACTCGGACGGGCGCAATCGCGAAGCTTGCAACCGCTCTTGACAACTATTTTGTCGGCGGCGTGGTCACGAACATCGGACTCCTGCGCTGGCTGGCCGAACAGCCAGCATTTGCAAGCGGCGACACAACGACAAGCTTTTTGCCTCAGCATTTTCGCGCCGAAATGCTCGAGCGCCTGATCGACCGCGACCTTGCGGAACTCGCGGCCGCGGGCGCACTGCAATCTCTGCCCGTTCTGCGTCGGAACACTGCCGATCCGTGGCGCACCCTCGGTCCGTGGCGCCATCTCGTTGACACGCGCCGCGTAAGCTTGAATGGTTCGCTGGTCGAAGCGGCGTGGCAATATGCCGCCGGAGGGTGGCAGTGCCGGCGAGAGGATCGCTCTGCGCTCGTATCGCCCAAAGCGAGTGGAACTTTTGAGCTGGCGACCTCGTCGCGTACCGCAAAGTTCGCGGCCTGGCTCACCGCCGACGGCGTCGCGGTCACCCAAGGCGGCTTGGTGATGCAGTTTGCGGTACCGAGGCGGCCCACGGATGCTGCGGACGCTACGAATCGGCACGGCGGCGAGGTGATCAAAGGCTCGGTCGAGGCGCCGATGAGCGGCACAATCGTGAAGGTCAACGTCAAGCCCGGCGAAATAGTCAGCGCATTTCAAGTCCTCCTCGTCATGGAAGCGATGAAAATGGAGCACGCAATCGTTGCGCCCTACCCAGGAACGATCACAGCCGTGAAAACCGAGGCCGCTCGAAGCGTCATGGCGGGCGACGTACTCGCTGAGATTTCGGAAGCGTAACTGTGGCTGCTGTTTTTGACTCGCTCCCAAAACGAGTGACGGTCGTTGAAGTTGGACCGCGCGACGGTTTGCAGAACGAGCGCGTACTGATTCCAACAGACGTGAAGGTGCGGTTCGTCGATGCGCTGTCGGATGCGGGCCTTCCCGCTATCGAAGTAACCTCGTTCGTCAGTCCGAATGCCATTCCGCAGCTGGCCGACGCCGAAGACGTCCTGAGCGCGATCGCGCGAAAGCCGGGCGTGCGCTACCCTGTGCTGGTTCCCAACGAACGCGGATTCGAGCGAGCCCTCGCAGCGGGAGCGCATGAAATTGCCGTATTTACCGCCGCGTCAGAGACGTTCAACAAACACAATATCAATGCGACGATCGCGGAGTCAATCGAGCGCTTCAAGCCGGTGGTTGCAGGTGCCAAGAAGCACGACATGAGGGTTCGCGGTTACGTATCAACGTGTTTTGGATGCCCGTACGAAGGGCCGATCAAGCCTGCCGCCGTTCTCGACGTGGTGACGAAACTGTTAACGTTGGGCGTCGACGAGATTAGCATCGGCGACACGATCGGCGTCGCAACGCCGCGGCAAGTTGCCGAGCTGTGCGCGCTGCTGTTGAAGAAGATCGATGCCGGCCGACTCGCGCTTCACCTGCACGACACGCGCGGCACAGCGCTTGCAAATATTGTTGCCGGGCTGCAATCCGGGGTTGCGATCTTCGATTCATCGGCGGGCGGCCTGGGCGGCTGCCCGTATGCGCCCGGCGCTGCGGGTAACGTGGCAACCGAAGACCTCATCTACATGTTGAACGGCATGGGAATTGAAACGGGCGTGTCGCTTGACAAAGTGGTGCGGGCGTCGGCACTGCTCGCAGCACAGCTCGACCATCCATTAACGTCAAAATACTATCAAGCCGCGATCGGGAAAACTTAATGTAGCGACGCACCTTTAGGGCCGTTTATTTCAATCGCTTCGCGTTAAGCAGCGTGTTGGTGGCTTCGTCAAACGTTCTAGGCAGACCGGTCGCCGCGTTGCGCAGCGCAATGCCAAGCGTGGCTTTAATGCCGTCCTTTTCGAGACCGCTATTAATGCGATCGTAAATGCCTTTGGCGCCCTTGAGCCCGCATTCGACCGCTAGGATCGCAAATTCGTCTTCGCCCGTACGCGAAACGACATCGTAACCGCGGCATGCACGTTTCATAATCGCGGCGGTCCGGAGCAACAAGGCGTCGCCTTTGTCGCGGCCTTCCTGGTCGTTGATCATGCGCAAGCCATCGATATCTACGCAAATCACGCAGGCCGAATGATTGTGCCGTGCGCAACGTGCTTCTTCGGCAGTTAGGATGCGGTCAAAGGCGCGGCGATTGAATGTTTGGGTGAGCTTGTCGACGAGGACCTCACCTTCGATTTGACTGACCTGGCCTGCGCCTTCGCTGGCTTCTTGCTCGTGCTTGAGGATAGCGCCCAAAAGCCCGGCTACCATCTCGACGAGCCAAAGGTGTTGTTTGAGGGTATCGTCCTTGGGCTCTGGATCCATGCCGGCCAGCGTGCCGTACACTTTGCCGTCACCGATGAGAAGCGGCGCGCCGATGTAGGATCCGACTTTGAGGTTTTGCGCGGCAGGTGCCGACTCATAGGCCGCAACCTCGGCAACGCTCGGTGCTACGCGAGGGCCGCTGCCTGCGACCATGCGCCAGCACAGCGTGTCGGTCCACGGCATCGTGTCGCCTTGCTTTATCTCAACGCCGCTGCCAACGGTGCTTAACACGACGAGATCATCGCCCGCCACTCTCGTCGTCATCCAAAAACCGAGGCCGACCTTCTCGCGAAGCAGCCCGAGAGCAACCTCGGCTGCGGAGCTAAAGTCCTCTTGTGATGCCTGTTGTGTTTCTGCCATCCTCTTAGTATATCGGCTTTCTAGCTCACGTCTGGCACGTCCCAAAGCAAGAGTTCGCCATTGCCCTTGACGTCAAGCGCAGACACGGAAGCCATACGCACGGCGTCACCAGCTCCCAGCGTCTCACCGTTTGCGACAATCGACCCCTCGGCCACAAAGAGAAAGCCAAGGCGACCGGGGTCGAACGCATATTTGACCGACCCGTCTACTAGACGAGCCACTGAAAACGCGGCGTTTTGCTGCAGGGAGATTGGCGCGTTCGCACCCGGTTTACCGCTCGCGGCAAGGAACCAGCGGTCGAGTCTATCGGCGGCAGTGAAGTCGCGCTGACCGTATTGCGTTGGTAAGCCGGTCGTGGGCGGCACGATCCACATTTGTATGAAGTGCAACTCGTCGGTCTTGGAATGGTTGAACTCGGAATGGCGGATGCCGGTTCCTGCGCTCATATACTGAACGCCGCCTGGACCCACGATACCCCGGTTGCCCATACTGTCTTGATGTTCAAGTTCCCCCGACAGCACGTAGGTGATGATCTCCATGTCGCGATGCGGATGCGGCGGGAAACCTTGACCCGCAGCTACGCGGTCGTCATTGAGCACGCGCAGCGCGCCCCAGTTTTGATTGGCCGGATCGTAGTAATCCGCGAAGCTAAACGAGTGACACGTTTTAAGCCACCCATGATCGGCATAGTACCGATCCCGGCTGCGTTGAATCGCAAAGGTCGGTGTCGCGATGGTCATATCATAGCTTCCAATCTATGCCGTGTCGGCCGGCGGCTGCGCGAGCTTCGTCGTAACCTGCATCGGCGTGGCGCACGATCCCAATTCCCGGGTCGGTCGTCAACACGCGGTCAAGTCGCGCTTCGCTGTCGTCCGATCCGTCGGCGACAACGACCATGCCCGCATGGATCGAGTACCCTATGCCTACGCCGCCGCCGTGATGAACGCTCACCCAGTGCGCGCCGCCGACAGCATTGAGCAGCGCGTTGAGAATTGGCCAATCAGCGATGGCGTCCGAACCGTCCTTCATGGCCTCCGTTTCACGATAGGGTGAGGCGACCGATCCGCAATCCAGATGGTCGCGTCCAATGACGATGGGAGCACCCAGCTCGCCGCGCTTCACCATGTGGTTCATCCGCAAACCAAACTCGCGTCGCTCACCATATCCGAGCCAACAGATGCGTGCAGGAAGGCCCTGGAATTTTACGCGCTCGCGCGCCATTTCGATCCAGCGGCGCAAGAGGTCGTTCTTTGGGAACGTTGCGAGCAGCGCGTCGTCGAGCTTCGCGATGTCAGCCGGATCACCGGAAAGCGCAGCCCAGCGAAATGGCCCTTTGCCTTCGCAAAACAGTGGCCGGATATACGCGGGTATGAAACCGGGAAATGCGAAGGCGTCTTCAAGCCCAGCCTTGCGAGCTTGCAATCGGATATTGTTTCCGTAGTCAAACACAATTGCGCCGCGATGCAAGAAACCATTCATTGCTTGGACGTGCGCCGCCATCGATTCGAGCGCACGCTTCTCGTACTGTTCGGGATCCTGCTCGCGCAGTTCGGCCGCGCCTTCGAGCATGACGCCTGCCGGCACATACCCATTGAGCGAGTCATGCGCGGAGGTTTGATCGGTCACGACGTCGATCGGCGCGCCGCAGCGCAGCAGCTCCGGGAACACTTCGGCTGCGTTGCCGAGTAAGCCGATCGAAAGCGCCTGACCTTTGTCGGCGGCAGCTTTTGCGAGCGCAAGCGCTTCGTCAATCGTCGATGCCGATACGTCGCAGTAGCGTCCTTCTATACGCCGGCGAATTCGTTCGGGATCCACCTCTACGCAGATCGCGACGCCGCCGTTCATGGTCACGGCAAGCGGCTGCGCCCCACCCATCCCGCCGAGACCCGCAGTGAGCGTAATGCGGCCGCGCAGCGACCCATCGAAATGTTTTTGTGCGAGCGCCGCAAAGGTCTCGAATGTTCCCTGCAGGATGCCTTGCGTGCCGATATAGATCCACGATCCCGCGGTCATCTGACCGTACATGGTCAGGCCCTGAGCTTCGAGTTCTCGGAAAATTTTCCACGTGGCCCAGGCGGGCACGAGCAAGGAGTTGGCAATGAGCACGCGCGGCGCAGCTTCGTGTGACTTGAATACGGCGACTGGCTTGCCCGACTGGACGATCAGCGTTTCGTCATTGCGGAGACGCTGAAGCGTGCGAACGATCGCGTCGAAGGCCTCCCACGAGCGAGCCGCGCGACCACTGCCGCCGTACACCACAAGATCCTGCGGCCGTTCCGCCACCTCGGGGTCGAGGTTGTTCATCAACATCCGCATCGCTGCTTCCTGACCCCAGCCGAGGCAGGTGCGCTGCGGGCCGCGCGGTGCTCGCACGATGCGAGGCGCCGACGTCGTACTCATGGGTTATAGTACTCCAATCTGATCCTCGACTGCGGCGACAAGCTTTCCGCTGCGCACGAGCTCGAGCGACGTGTTGATGTCTTCGCTGATGTTGCGGTCGTGATCGAGGTGCGTCACCCGCTCGCGCAGGAGGCGATGAGCAATGCTCGTGCCGCGACCAGGTTTAAGTGGGGCGCGAAAATCGAGGGCCTGGGCCGCCTCAAGAAGCTCGATGGCAACGACAGTTTCGTAGTTAGCCACGGCCGATGCCAGTTTGCGAGCCGAGATCGTCCCCATGCTGTTGTGATCCTCTTGGCCCGCGGACGTTGGTATCGAATCCATCGATGCCGGCGTTGAAAGGGTCTTGTTCTCACTGACCAGCGCAGCAGCGGTGTATTGGGCGAGCATATATCCGCTGCACAACCCGAAACGCTCGGTGAGAAACGGCGGCAAACCCTCGGCGCCTTCGAGCAGCTTATACGTGCGGCGCTCGCTAATGGACGCCGCATCGGTGAGTGCGATGGCGACGTAATCGAGCGCAAGTCCCACCGGACCACCGTGGAAATTTCCGTTGCTAATGAGAGCGCCGTCATCGGGGAAGATGATCGGGTTGTCCGTGACCGAGTTGATCTCAATCTCGAGCGTGCTTTCTGCAAAGCGCAGCGTGTCGCGCGCGGCGCCATGGACAACCGGCATGCAGCGAAAGGAATAGGGATCCTGCACGCGGTCGCAATCCTTATGTGACGCGAGTACTTCGGAGCCATGGAGCAGTTTGCGAATATTGGAACCGCAATGCACTTGGCCGGGGTGCGGGCGCAATGCGTTAATGCGTTCGGCGAATGGCGCGTCGGTGCCGAGATACGCCTCTAAGCTCATTGCGCCGCAGATGTCTGCAGCCTTCAGCGCGTTGTTCGCGCGCACGAGCGCAAGCGCGCCGATACCCGTCATGATCTGCGTGCCGTTGATGAGCGAGATTCCCTCTTTAAAGGAGAGGGTGTATGGTTTGAGCCCTGCCCGATCTAGTGCCGCCGCTCCGGCAAGGCGCTCGCCCTTGAACCAGGCTTCTCCCTCGCCGATAATCACAAGCGCCATGTGCGCCAGGGGAGCGAGGTCCCCGGAGCATCCGACAGATCCTTGCGATGGAATTACAGGCGTCACGCCGCGATTGAGCATCTCAAGAAGCATCTCGATGAGCTCGATACGCACTCCGGAATAACCGCGCACGAGTGATTGTGCGCGTAAGAGCATACTGGCCCGTGTCGCGTCGTTCGGAAGCGGTTCGCCGACGCCCGATGCGTGACTTAAGATGAGATTGCGCTGTAGAGCGATCGCTTCTGCGGGCTCGATCTTCACATTCTTGAGCCTGCCAAAACCGGTGGTGACGCCGTAGATTCGACCATTCGAGGCAACCGCACGTTCAACGACGTCTCGAGCTGCCCGAACCTGAGGACGTGCGCTGTCGTCGAGCGCTACCGCAACTCCGTCTGACGCAACGCGCTTAACGAGTGATAATGTAAGTTTGGTACCGTTGATCTTGACGGCTTGAGCGGTCTGCATCGATGCCGTCTGTTCTAGCCGGACGTGCTTGCTTCCGCTCGCGGGCGCATGCGCCGATGCAAATCCGGGCGGTCGCGAATGCCAAGGTCAGAACGTTCCAAAAACGAACCTCATGACTACGCGGTATGCGACCTTTCACGACCGGCAAGGAAATATCTTTGAGACCAGTGCACGTCGCAATTGACGGTCCTGTTGCTTCGGGAAAAAGTACTGTCGCGCGCATACTTGCCGACCGGCTGGGTTTCGCCTTTTTGGATACCGGCGCGTTATACCGCGCTGTCGCCTACCAAGCACTTGAGCAAGATATTCCGCTCGAAGAAGATCCTGTCGATAAACTCATTGGGCAACACATGCCGGAAGTAGTGCTTGACGACCTCGATCCGCTAACGTATCGGATCCGCATTGACGGCAAGCTGCTTGGTCAAGAGCTATTCGCACTACCTGTTTCACAAGCCGTGTCACCGATTGCCGCCATGCCGAAGGTGCGCCAGCGGCTCGTCGGCGCGCAACGCGCGTTTGCCGAGGGACGAGACGTCGTGATGGCAGGGCGTGACATCGGCACAGTCGTGCTGCCAGATGCATGCTTCAAATTCTACCTGACTGCCAGCATCGATGCACGAGTCGAACGCCGGCTGCTCGAACTGCACGCGCTGGGCGTTCTCATCGATCGCCAGACGCTCCATGAAGAAATCATGGGCCGTGACAAACGAGACTCAACACGCACGGTATCACCACTTGCAAGAGCATCTGACGCCATCGAAATCGACACGTCCCACATGACGGTCGATATGGTCGTCGCCAAGCTCGCGCAAGCGGTGCGCGTTACGCCGCAACGGTGAGCACATAGCAATGGGCTGGCTGCTGTACAAAAGTGTGAAGTACACGCTGATGCCAGCGACCAAGCTGCTCTTCGCGGCGCGCGCCAGCGGCGCCGAAAACGTTCCTCGTGAAGGGCCGCTGCTGGTCGCTTCCAATCACGTTTCGTATCTCGACCCGCCGCTGCTGGGCACGTGGTTCCCGCGGGTTATTAATTTCATGGCTAAGCAAGAGCTTTTCGACGTGCCTATCTTAGGACCGCTGATCCGAAGGGTCCACGCATTCCCTGTCAATCGCGACGCCGGCGACCTGGGCGCGATCCGCCACTCGCTTCGCATTCTCAAGGGCGGTGGGGTCGTCGGGATTTTCCCCGAAGGACGCCGCAATGTGGACGGCGAGGCGCAAGCGCGCAGCGGCGCAGTGCTGCTCGCAGCCACCGCGCACTGTCCGCTTATACCCGTCGCGCTGGTCCGCACGAATCTTGCAGCCAGGCAACTGCGAGCTAGCAGAGTAGAAGTGCGCATAGGCAAGCCGATGATGTTCCAGGGAAGCGCCCGAAAACCAACGAAACTAGAACTCACAGCGTGGACTGAAGAGTTGACGCGCCACATCGCCTCTCTTTTGGAGAACAATGAAGATCCAAAAAGCGCGGACCCAAGGGTTCTGCTTCGGCGTTGAACTGACATACAAGAAAGCGCTCTCCGAGACAAGCGAGCGCGACGACGTATACACGATGGGCAATATCGTCCATAACCCGCTCATCGTGAAAGAGCTCGACGATAAGGGTTTGCACAACGTCGACAGCCTCGAGGACATATCGGAGGGCACCCTCTTCGTTCGCGCGCACGGCCTGCCGCCGCAAACGCTCAAGGCGGCGGAAGACAAAGGCTTGCGCGTCGTCGATGCCACGTGCCCCATGGTGACGAGAACGCAGCGCTTGGCGCAAAAACTCAGTGAAGAGGGTCGCACGGTCGTCATTTTGGGCGACCCGAACCATCCTGAGGTCAAAGGCATCGCAGGCCACGCACCCGGCTGCATCATTATGAACGAATGGCCGCAAGACGAAACAGAAATCCGGCGCGCACGCCGCATCGCCATCGTTTCCCAGAGCACGCTCAACGGCGACAAATTCCGTGAGCTTGTAGGTAGAATCACGGCGATGAACTACGAGGTGCGGGTCTTCAACACGATCTGCTCGGACACCCAAGGCCGTCAAAAATCCGCGCGTGAGCTTGCGGGTGAAGTCGACAAGATGGTTGTTATCGGCGGCACCAAGTCTGCGAACACGCGCCACCTCGCCGAGATATCTGAGGCCGAAGGCGCAAAAGCGTTTCTCATCGAGAATGCAGCCGAGCTCAAGCGCGAGTGGTTCACAGGTGACGAGCGCGTCGGCATCGCAACGGGCGCTTCCACCCCCGGATTTTTGGCGGACGAAGTCATCGACCAGTTGATGGACTGGTTTCCACAAGCCGAACCCGTCTGGGCATAAACGACGTGCGTCGGCACGGCGGCGAGAATTCGGGCGCGCCTGCGCTCTCCGAGCTGCGTGCTGCTGCCGATAACTACTGTGATTTTGCACTGCAGAACCGGACGTAGTTTTGGCAAAAACTTCGAAGCAACAGTCGAGCAAGACGGGCAAAAAAGCGCAGGCCATGAAGCCGGCCGCGGCCGTTCCCGTTTCGTCTGACGTCGAGCCCAACCGGCCCGCGAGCGGGCCTCTAAGCGGCCGCGAAGTCCTCGCAGTTGCCGTTCTCCTCGTGGTTGGATTTCTCGTACGCTTGATGTTCATGCCCGGCGAAGGTCATTCGACCGACGTCGGCACGTTCGAAGCATGGACGTTGAGTCTCATCAAGTACGGCATCCACGACTTTTACGATAAGGCTGGCTTTGTCGATTACCCGCCGGGATATTTGTACGTCTTAGCGGCCTTCGGCTGGATCTACAATTTATTTTCGCACGCGAACTTGCCGTTCGACGCTCTGAAGTTCGCGATTAAAGCGCCTGCAGTTCTCGCCGACTTGGGCCTCGCGTACCTTTCATTCTTACTCGTGCGCCGTACGTGGTCGACCAACGCAGGTCTTTGGGCGCTGGCGCTCGTTGTTTTCAACCCGGCCGTTTGGTTCGTCTCCGCGTATTGGGGTCAAGGCGACTCCGTCACCGCCGTCTTCCTTGTATGGTCTGTTTACTTCATGGTGACGAAGCGCTTTGAACTTGCGTGGCTGATGTTCGGGTTTGCTGTGCTCATCAAGCCGCAGCCAATCGTTGTCCTTCCCGCTCTCCTCGTCTGGCAGCTGCGCAGCGGTGCTCCGCTGTGGCGGCTCGCCTTCATTCCGCTCATCGGCTTTGCGGTTGCCTATTGCGGCTCGGTACCATTTGCTCCGGACGCGCATCCGGTCAACGTGGTGTCGTGGCTCTACGATCGCTACCACACGGGCACTGCGCTCTATCCCTATAACTCGTGCAACGCTTTCAACCTGTACTCAACGCGCCTTGACTTCTGGCAACCCGACAGCAAGCTCATCCCGGATCTACCGTATTTCCGCGGATGGCCGCAATGGGCGTGGGGCGTCACGATCGTGTCAGCCTTCGTCTTCGCCGTCTCGGTGCGGCTGTGGCGCACGCTTGCGAGCGATTCAACGCAAGCAGAGCGCGAGAGCTCGTTCTATATGGCCCTGTTCCTCTCGCTGCTTGGGCTGTTCATGTTTGCCACGCGCATGCACGAGCGCTACTTGTTCTCCGCGCTCGCGTTCGGGCCGCTGATCTTCAATGTAAGTCCGCTCAATCGCGTCATCTATTTTATCCTTTCAGGGACGTTCCTTGTCAACTTGTTCTACGCATTGCAATACCTCTACGCTCCAAGTGCAGATCTTGCGCCGCAGATCGTGCACCCGCTCTCCATCCTCAACGTGGCGTGTCTCTTCTTGGTGGCCGGTGCATATCTCGTGCCGGAAATTGGCGAGTCGCTTAATAATGGGCTCGACCGCCTGCGCGCCGGTTTTGCTTCCATTACGCGTCGAGATGCGCCGCTGGCGTGGGAAGGTCTCATTGGACTAACGCGCGCCGATGTGATGATCGTTATCGGGCTGACGCTCGCTACCGCTGTCTTGCTGTACACGAACATCAGCCGCCCCGCCGAGCGCATCTTCGACGAGATTTATTACGCTCGGGCGGCGCAAGAGTACATTCATCACCTGCCGCAGTTCGAGTGGACTCACCCGCCGCTCAGCAAGCTCATCCTCACCATTGGCGCTCTTATCTATAAGGTCGATCCGGTGGGTGCTCGGCTCATGAGCGCGCTGTTCGGCACGCTTACCGTGCCGTTGCTCTACGCGTTTGCGAAGCGCCTCTTTTCGTCAACTGCCGCGGCGGTCGCTGCGGTCGTGCTACTGGTATCAAGCGGCTACTTCTACGTGCAATCACGGATTGCGACGCCAGAGATTTTTGTGGCCTTCTTTGCGCTGGCCACGATTTATTGCACGTACCGCCTCTGGATCGCAGCACAGATCGTCAAGTCACCCAAGGGCGTCATTTACCCGGATGGATCCAGGATCGAGCAAAACGAGGTCGGGTTCGAGTTTGGCGAACGGTTGCCGCTGCGCAATGCGAAACTCCAGTTTGGCCAACAGACGGCGCAGTGGACCGCTGCCGGCGTGCACATCGAGGAAGCCGGAAACGTCATCGACTGGAAGAAGGACGGTTCGATATCCGGCAGCACGGAGAATAAGCCGGCGTTCGACCTGCAGCGATGGGTGTTCTGGCTTGTCATGACCTGCCTTGCGGTGGCGTGCGTGATTTCGAGCAAGTGGAATGGACTATTCGACTTGATCGGCATTTGGGGTATTGCCCTAGCCGTGAGCCTGCAACGGCGCTTACCGTGGGTGCCTGAGACGGGAAAAGGTGGTACGCCGAAGCGCTTCTTGTGGGGTAATGCCTACGGGTTTCGATTCCCTATTTTTGTATTAGGCACGCTTGTCGTCACGACCAGCGTGTACTTGCTGACGTATATTCCGTTCTTTCACGACGGCACAAACTCAGGAGTCGGCCACTCCGGGCTGAAGGACTTGCTCACGTTGCAGACGGTGATGTATGGTTACCATCACGGTCTCAAGGCGACGCATCCATTTAGCTCGCCATGGTGGACCTGGCCGCTTGAGCTTCGGCCAGTCTCGTATTATTCTCACGATCTTACCAAGCCCGGCCACGTTCCGATTATTTCAGAAGTTATTGCGCTCCCCAACCCGTTTGTGTGGTGGATAGGACTGATCACGGTTCCTCTGTCAGCATGGCTTGCCTGGCGTGAGCGCCACAAGGGCATGATGTTTTGCGTAGCGGCCTACTTCTTTCAATGGCTGCCGTGGATGGCGTCGACACGCATCGACTTTCAATACAACTTTTATCCGAATACGGCTATCATCTGCTTGTGCTCGGTCTACGCCCTAGTACGGCTCGTGCGCTGGGCCCGGGAGAGCAGCCACACGGAGCCGAGGCGACTGCACTTGGCGCGTCTCCTCGCAGGCGTCTACCTTGCAGTGTGCGTGCTGAGCTTTGCCTATTTCTTTCCAGTGCTCAGCGCGACACCCATCACTCGGCAAGGCTATAACCATCGAATGTGGATCCCGGTCACCTGCGATGAAGGCCAAAAACACTGCAGTGGATGGAATTGACGAGTGGCTGACAACAAAGTTGCCTCGCTCTCGGTTTTTTTTCCAGCATTTAACGAACAGGACATCATAGCCAAGACTGTCGAGAACGCCACGCGAGCCGTCTCGAGTTTGGTCGACGATTATGAGGTCATTGTGGTCGATGACGGAAGCTCGGATAAGACCGCTGCAGTGGTAGAAGACCTCGCACGGCGCGATCCGCACGTCCGGCTCGTGCGGCACGAGGTTAATCGCGGTTACGGTGCTGCGCTGCGTACCGGCTTTGCAAGTGCCCAAAAAGATCTGGTATTTTTCTCAGACGCAGACGGTCAATTCGATCTCCAAGAGCTGCCCGGGCTTTTGAGCATGCTCAAGCGCGCGCCGATCGTGCTTGGCTACCGCATCCGGCGCAGCGACCCGATGTACCGGCTCTTCATTGCAAAGGTCTACAATATCGTCGTGCGGCTCGTGTTTGGATTGCGCGTGCGCGACATCGACTGCGCATTCAAGCTTTTTCGGCGCGACGTCTTCCCCAGCGTTGAGCTAGAATCGGACGGCGCGTTTATCAGCTCGGAGCTGCTCATTAAACTGAAGCGTCGCAACATTCCCATGGTGGAGCGCGGCGTGCATCATTATCCGCGCACCACCGGCATCTCAAAAGGCGCGACGCCGAAAGTCATCCTCAGGACGATCCGGGACGTCATTCGGCTGCGTCTCGGCCGCCCGCTCAATCCGCCACCACCGCCATGACGAATGTAGCAACGGACCTTTAGGTCCGTTCATCCAATAAGAATATCATGTCCGGACATTCCAAGTGGCACAACATAAAGCTGCGCAAGGGGAAAGTTGACGCACAGCGCGGCCAGCTCTTTACGAAGCTGAGCAAGGAAATTATTATTGCTGCTCGAGCTGGCCTGCCCGATCCCGAGGCCAATTTCCGGCTCAAGATCGCAGTTTCCCGAGCGCGCGACGCCAACATGCCGATGGACAACATCAAGCGCGCCATTGCCCGTGCAAGCGGCGAGGGCAAATCCGACAACTATGAAGAGATCCGCTACGAGGGCTACGGACCGAGCGGCGTGGCGGCCATCGTTGAGGCCGTGACGGACAATCGTAACCGCACGGCATCTGAAATGCGCTACATATTCTCACGCAACGGCGGCAATTTGGGCGAGACTGGCAGCGTCGGTTGGCTCTTTGAAGAGCGCGGCGTCATCGTACTGGCCACAGATGGAATCAGCGAAGAAGAGCTGCTCGAAGCCGCCCTCGTCGATGGCGTCGTCGACATTCAGCGCTCCGGCGACACCGCCGAAATCATTACCGAACCAGGCGCGCTTGCGGCAGTGCGCGATCATATCGAGCGCGAGCTCCTCGCGCCGAAGAAGGCGGTGGTCACATCCGCCTCCATCGATCTGCGGGCGAAGACGCACGTTGACGTGGATGCTCCGGACGCAGCGGCTGTTCTCCGCTTTCTCGACGCACTCGAGGAGCACGACGACGTCACGCACGTTCACTCAAATGCGGACATTCCTGACGCAGTTCTCGAAGCGCTTGCATGAGCGACGACCCGCGTCGCCCGCGCCGGCCCCGTCCACCGGAAAGATCCCGCAAAACCTCGCGACGCATTATTGACTATCTCCCCCTCGCAGCGCTTGCGACGTTTGTGATCGCGGTTGCTGTCGTTGCGATCATGGCTTCCATTTGGCTTGCGCCTGCGGGGAAGCCGGTTCCGATACCGTCATTTATGGGCATGCCGTTCGCTCACGCGGAGTCGCTGGCTTCATCCGCTCACCTAGGCATTCGGATCGTTGCTCATCGGACAGACTTCCATGCGCCCAAGGATGTCATCATCGGACAACTCCCGAGCGCGGGCGAGAAAGTGAGGGAAGGCCGCGTCGTTGACGTGATCCTTTCGGACGGCGTTCCCGTGGTCAGCGTGCCGAATCTCAGCAACCTCTCGCTGCGCGACGCGAAGCTTGCCCTTGGGAACGCTCACTTAACGCTTGGAAAAGTTACAGAGAGCCAAAACGTCGATATGATCGCGGGGCAAGTCTTGGAGCAGCACCCCGACCCCTTCACGCAGCTGCCCGCTGGCGGCGCAGTTGACGTCACGGTTGCCAAAGGCCGGCCGCAGATGTACGCTCCGAATTTTATCGGGATGTCTCTCGATTTCGCGAAGAAGGCTGCCGTTGATGCGCACGTTGTGATCGGTAGCGTTACCGAAATGCCGATCCGTGAAGGTGCAAGACCAAGGGGTACGATCGTCGCGCAAGATCCCGTGCCAGGCTTTGCAATGACGCCGAAGCAGAAGATGTCTCTGCAAGTCTCAGGAGGCGGGCCGCAGACACCGGCACCAAGTCCAAGTCCAAGTCCGCTCGCAAGCGAGAAGGCAGCGCAAGCGTCGCCAAGCCCGTCGCCTTCGCCGTCCCCACTATTGGCGTCGCCGGGAGCGACGCGGACGATGCGCATTTCAGTTGCGCTGCCCAGATCAGACGTCGCAAAGCCGGTGCGCATCGTGCTCCAGGACGCGACGGGATCAAAGACGATCTTCGAGCAGACGACAACCGGGGGCGTCACGTTGAGTTTCGATCTCACCGTGGTCGGCGGGGGCACAATCGAAACCTACATCGACGGCAAGCTCGTCACCACGACATCTCTGTAGCTGTCAACCTTGCGTCGACCGAGATTAAGGAAACCACGGCACTCCCCAAGAACGACGCCGCGATGAAGATAGCCCCATCGCTTCTATCTGCTGATTTCTCCAAGATCCGCGATCAGATGGAAGCCGTGGAACGTGCCGGCGCCGATTACATGCATATCGACGTTATGGATGGCCGGTTTGTTCCCAATATTACGTGGGGACCAAAGATCGTCAAAGATTTGCGCAAACTGACGAAGGTGCCGCTTGACACGCATCTGATGATCGTCGAGCCGGAGCGCTACGTTGCCGATTTCGCCGAGGCTGGTTCGGATATCATTACCGTGCATTGGGAGGCGACCGTGCACGCGAACCGGCTCATCCATCAAATCAAAGAGCACGGCGTCCGCGCAGGACTTTCGCTCAATCCGGCGACACCCCTCAATGTGCTCGAGGAGATCTTGCCGTATATCGACCTGCTGCTAATCATGAGCGTGAATCCGGGATTCGGCGGCCAATCATACATTGCGACGTCAACCGCAAAGCTCGCAGCGGCTCGCGAACTTATCGATCGCCGCAAGTGTAAGGTTGAGCTCGAAGTCGATGGAGGCGTGCATCTCGACAACGTGGTTGAAGTCGCGCGTACCGGAGTCGACACGATCGTCATGGGTTCGGCTATTTTCGGTACGCCGCAGCCCGGCGAGACACTGGCGCGCGTGCGCGCTTTATGCGCACGCTGAACCCGCCGCTGAGCGAGGATCAGCTCGTCGCTGCAATCGCGCTGGCGCTGGGAGAGCAGCCTCGCCGCCTCGTTGTCGGCATTGGCGATGATGCGGCGGCGTGGAAGGCGCCACGCTCGCACGTCAGCCTCCTCACTACGGATACGCTCGTCGACGATGTCCACTTTCGGCTCGCCTCGACTACGCCCCAAGCGCTCGGACACAAAGCGCTGGCGGTGAACCTCTCCGATATCGCGGCCATGGGCGGAACGCCGGCGCTCGCCGTCGTCGCGCTTGGCATCACCGACGTGGTCGACGAAAGCTGGGCGCGCAGTTTCTACGGCGGAATGGCAAAGCTCGCGCGGCGCTATCAGTGCGCTATAGCGGGCGGTGACATTGTACGAGCTCCGATGCTCACCATTTCGGTCACCGTTGCGGGGGACGTGCGCAAGAGCGGAATGCGGCTGCGCAGCGGTGCAAAGCCTGGCGATCTTGCTTGCATCACTGGGCCGCTTGGTCTTGCTGCCGCCGGCCTACGGCTTCGCGATACCGAAACCTCTCCGCTACTTCGCGCCGCGTACGAAACCCCAACCCCCCGCATACTGGAAGGCAAGTTCTTGGGAGCATCTCGCGCTACGCATGCGATGATGGACATTTCGGATGGGTTGTCGCTCGACATCGCTCGCATGGCACGAGCTTCCGGGGTTGACGTCTGCCTCGATCTCGCGGCCCTAAAACCGCACGAAGCCATCGCCGCCATGGCGGACGCGCGCGAACTCATGCTCCACGGCGGCGACGACTACGAGCTGCTTGTAGCAGTTGACAAGCGCGCCTATGCGCACTTAGCACGACGCTTCAAGGCGCGTTTTAAACGCGACCTAACATCAGTGGGTCGTTTCGAAAAAGGAACTGGGAAAGTTTGGTTCGTCGAAAGCGGCGAACGTCGCGAGCACATACCGCGAGGTTACGACCATCTGTTGACGAGAGCAGGTTAATACATGTCCGGGAATTTATCACTTCCCTCAAGCAGCATACAAAAGTACCGGTGTATCTGCCAACCATTGTTCGGTTTTAGATTAACCGACGGTATTAGACGGCGCGGACGACCTTATTTGAACGCAAACACGACGCGCACACGCGCGCGGTTTTTACGGTCCCTGCGTCACGAACTCGAACGGACTGAAGATTAGGAAGCCAGCGCCGACGCGTCTTGCGCATCGAATGGCTGACGTTATTGCCGGACGCGGGGCCTTTGCCGCACACGTCACATCGCTTGGCCACTGTGAGAAACCCTCATTTCGGTAGGAAGAAAAGGCCGACAGCCTGTTATAATAGCACACGGCAGGTATGCCTTCAAGGCCTGCAGACTATGAAGAAGCGAGCAGGACCAACTTCCGTCGCACGCATGCGGCGTCCGCCAACCATCACACGATGTAGCGGCGAGACCTTTGTCGACTTCCTCATCGCTGGAACGTTCTTCCTGCGCAAATATCGCTGCGTCGTCAACGACCTCAACGTGTTTCCTGTGCCTGATGGCGATACAGGCACCAATATGCTGCTCACCGTTCGCGCAGCCATGATCGAAGCGCGCCACAGCACGAGCGACAAGCTTTCGGTCGTGGCTGCAGCCGCAGCCGACGGATCGCTCATGGGAGCACGCGGCAATTCTGGCGTCATCATCTCGCAAATGTTCCGGGGCTTTGCGCACGCCGTCCGGCACAAGGATTCCATCGCGACTATCGATCTCGCCGGCGCGCTCAACGAGGCCGTGCATGCAGCTCGCCAATCGCTGCTCAAGCCGGTCGAGGGCACCATCCTGTCGGTTGCATCTGCCGCAGCCACCGCAGCCTTTAAAGTTGGCGTCAACGAGCAAAATTTTTACGTCGCCCTGCACGCGATCGTAGACGCGGCCAATGAAGCGCTTGAGAAAACACCCGAACAGCTTGCGGTTCTTAAGGAAGCGAAGGTTGTCGACGCGGGTGGTCAAGGTCTCGTGTACTTTCTTGAAGGTTCGCTGCGCATGTTGCCTGGCCGGGCACCCTACACGACCGCGTTCCCGCGGCGCCCCGTTCGAGGGACCACGTTCACGGGTCGCCAAAAAGTCGAAGAGCATCGTTTCTGCACTGAGTTCATTCTCGCTACCGATACAATGCCGGCGCACAAGTTGCGCACGATCCTGGCCGATCACGGCGACTCGCTCATCGTGGCCAGCGGTGAGGTTGCGTTGCGCGTGCACATTCACACTGATTTTCCGAACAAAGTGATGGATCTCGTTCGCGAATACGGTGATGTCTCTAAAACCAAAGTTGACAATATGGAAGACCAACACAACGTGCTCGTAGTCGATCGTGAGTCCAAGGCTCGAGGTATCGTCTGCGTCGTGCCGGGCGACGGCTTTGCGAAGATTTGCAAGGAATTGGGCGCCGATGTGACCGTGCTCGGCGGCGCGACGATGAATCCCTCGGTGAAAGATCTGCTCAAAGCAGTCAACAATGTATTGGCGCCTGTTGTGTATCTCTTCATAAACGACAAGAACATTACGGCCGCTGCGGCGGAAGTCCAAAGGCTCAGCGACCGGCGGATCGTTGTTGTGCCTACGCGCAGCGTCGCCGAAGGCATCGCTGCCATGTTCGGACTCATCAATCAGCCGGCAGAAGTCGTGCAAGATCCCGACCAGCTCATCGCCGACTCCACGCTCGTCGCTAGCGGATCGATCTTCCGCGCCGTGCGCGATGCCCAGCTGCGCGGCATTACCGTGAAGCGCGGCGAGCTCATGGGTGCGCTTGATCCTCGCAACGGTCAGAGCGAACAGATCGTCAAAGGCCATAGCGCCTTGGCGATTGCCGAGGCGATGGTTAGTGACGCAGGCGCTGCGGACGCGTCGCTCATCACACTGTATTACGGGAGCGTGCGCAAGCTCAAAGATGCGGATGCGGTCGCGGAGGCTTTGCGTGCCGCCTACCCAAAGACTGCGGTCGAAGTATACTATGGCGGACAACAATCATCCGACTACGTGATTTCTATTGAACGATAAAGATATCTGCGTCGCGATCGACGCTATGGGCGGAGATCATGCGCCTGAAGAAATCGTTGTCGGCGCGTGCACCGCAGCGCGAACGCTTGAATGCCGCATTGCCCTCGTTGGCCAACAAGCAAAAATAGAGCAGATCGCAGCAACCGCGGGTGGGATTCCGCCGAACATCTCGGTCGTTCACGCCGATGGGGTAGTGGCCATGGACGAATCTCCGGCTGCTGCGATGCGCCGCGGCGCTGCGACGTCTATGGGAAAGATGGTGGATCTGGTGCGCGACGGCACAGCCAACGCCGCCTTTTCGGCGGGCAACAGCGGCGCGTTCCTCGCAATAGCGACGATTCGGCTCCGGACATTGCCGGGCATCGCTCGGCCGGCCATCGCAACGGCGTGGCCATCACGCAAGGGACCTATGCTCTTGCTTGATGCCGGCGCAAACGTCGATTGCCGCCCTGACTGGTTGCTGCAATTTGCGATGATGGGCAGCGCATATGCACGCTCGGTGCTTGGCATCGCGACGCCGAGAGTCGGCCTGCTTTCGGTCGGTGAAGAGGCAGACAAAGGCAATGCCTTGACCGAGGCGACATTTCCGCTGCTCGCAGCTGCACCCATCAATTTCATCGGCAACGTCGAAGGCCGGGATCTGCTCATTGGCAATGCCGATGTTGTCGTGTGCGACGGCTTCGTCGGCAACGTCGCGCTCAAGCTTGCGGAATCGGCGGGGGAATACTTTTTCGGCGTGCTGCTGGAGCACGCCATGGCGAGCACGCGCGGAAAGATCGGCCTGCAGCTGCTGAAGCCGGCGCTGCGAGCGTTGCGCAAACGTTTTGACCACAGGGAGTACGGCGGCGCACCGCTGCTAGGCGTGCGCGGGATCTGTCTCATCGGGCATGGACGAGCGGATGCGCGAGCCATCGGCAGCGCTTGCCGTGCAGCTTTACGAGCCGTGCGTCAAGATCTTGTCGGGAGCATCGGCGGCCTCGTGGCCGCGGCGACACCCACACAGGCAGAGGCCTCATCACCGTGAGTCCGGTGGCGGTCGTCACCGACTCCACCGCAGACCTAGGAGAACTCGCTGCAAAAGCCGGCATCGCGGTCGTGCCCCTGACGGTATCATTCGGCAACGAGCATTTTCGCGATGGCGTCGACCTGACGGGCGACGAGTTTTATAGGCGGCTGACGACGAGTTCGCAACCGCCGACGACGGCGCAGCCGCCTCCGTCGGCGTTTGCAACAGTGTACGCAAAATTGCTCGGTGCCGGAGCGAGCGCCATCATTTCGCTGCACTGCTCGGGAGCGCTCTCTGGCACCTACAATTCAGCGGCAAGTGCTGCAAAGGAGGTCGATCCATCGCGCATCGAGGTCATTGACACTCGCAGCGTATCGCTGGGACTGGGACTGCTCGCCCTGCAAGCGGCTGATGACGCACGGCAAGGCGTCGATCGCGCAGACATTACCCAGCGGGTGCGCAGCGATGCTTCGAAGATTGAGCTCTACGCTACTATTCCATCGCTCACGTATCTCGCTCGCGGGGGACGCGTCGGTCAGCTGCAGGGAATTCTTGGAAACGTGTTGCGCATCGTCCCCATCATCACGCTTAAGGACGGAGAGGTGGCCGAATACTCAAAAGTGCGAACCTTTGCGCGTGCGGTGGATCAAATCGTCGAGATCGTGACCAGCAGAGTCCACGGTCGCGGACACGCTCGTGTCGCGGTTCTGCACTCGGTTGCGCCCGAGTTGGCGGCGACCGTAGCCCGGCGCATCGAAACAGCAATTGCGCCTGCTCTTCTCATATCCGAAGGTGTCGGACCAACGGTTGGTACGCACACAGGCCCCGGAGCTGTAGGTGTCGTGTTTATCCAATGAGCGCACCGAATTGGCTGAGCGCACCGAATTGGCTGAGCCACACACACGATGATGGTCTGGGATGCTACATTCACATTCCATTTTGCGACCGCATTTGTCCGTACTGCGACTTCGCCGTCGTATTGTACCGGGAAACGCAGGTCGACCGTTACGAGCGCGCGCTGCTGCGCGAAATGAGTCTGGCTTCGCGTCCGGGGCCGCTGCAGACCCTCTACCTCGGTGGCGGAACGCCGTCCGCGCTGCCGCGTCTCACTCTCGAACGCGTTTTGTCCGCTGTCTTCGCGCAGTTCCAGACGTCACCAGGGAGCATCGAGTGTACGCTTGAGGCAAATCCGGCTCGCAATCAGCAAGACCTCGAAGCCTGGCACGCAGCAGGCGTCAATCGGCTGTCGATAGGCGTGCAGTCGTTTGACGACAGCGATTTACACCGGTTGGGCCGCAGCCATACGGCCATCGACGCCATCAATTTTTGTCGCGCCGCGCGCACCGCAGGTTTCACAAACATTAGTATCGACCTCATCGCAGGAGCACCTGGTCAAGATAGTGCCGCCTTCGATCACACCCTGGCGACCGCGTTGTCGCTCGACATCGATCATATTTCCATTTATGGTCTTACAATTGAAGAGGGAACTCCGTACGCCGCGTGGCACCGCCGCGACCCCGCTGCGTTTCCAGATGATGATGTGGTCGCGACAACGCTCGAACGCGCGCACGACGCCTTGGAGAGCGCTGGGTTCTTACATTACGAGATTTCGAACTTTGCGCGGCCCGGTTTCGAGAGCGCGCACAACACCGGCTATTGGCGTCAGCGCAATTGTATTGCGTTTGGCGTATCGGCCGCCGGCTACGACGCAGGACAGCGCTACCGCAATCACCGGAACTTTGAGTTGTACTGTGCGTCACTCGAGAGCGGCACGAGCGCGCGCGCAGAAGAAGAGCGTCTGGATGCGGATGCGCGTCTCGGCGAAGCGGCCATGCTTGCGCTGCGGACCTCAGCTGGAATCGACTATGAAGATTTTCTCCGTCGCTTCGGCGTGCGGGTGACCGACGTGTTTGAAGCCGCGCTGAAAAAATGCTTGGCTGCCGGGCTGCTCGAACAAGATGCTCGTGGGGCGCGCCTTGTCAGGCGGGGCCGCCTTCTGGCTAACACCGTCTGCGCTGAGTTTCTCGTGCCGCAGCATCCGCCTGTGGTGTCGCGTTGAATTTGCTCTTCCGAATCGTGTTTGCATGCTTGTTTGGCCTGCTCGGCTTGCTCGCCGGACGCGAGCTGTCGCTTGCGGTGCATTGGCCCGAGTCAACCAGTCGCTTAGAACTCAACGCCTTGCCTGTTCTTGGTTTGCTCGTCGGCATCGCCATATCGCCGTTCATCCAGCGCGGCTTTGAACGTCTCGTCAGCACCATCGAAGACAGCATCGCACGGCGCAATCCGGCAGAAGCGTTGTCAGGTGCCATCGGCCTTGTCGTGGGACTCATCATCGCGTTTTTGGTCCGCGACATCTTCAGTTCGTTCGCGCTCATGCCGCGTTTCGGTCCGATCATTTCCTTCGTCACCAACGTGCTTGTCACGCTGTTCTTCGCCTACTTCGGTGTGAGGCTGGGATTGCGCCAGCGCCTGACGTGGTGGTCGCGAGGCGCTGCGTTTAGCAGCGAGGTAGCCCCCAAGCTGCTCGACACCTCGGTGATCGTGGACGGCCGTATCCTCGAGATCGTGGAGGCCGGCTTCCTCGACGGACGGCTGATGGTTCCCAAGTTCGTGCTGCGTGAGCTGCAGTTGATCGCCGACTCGGCGGACCCGGTGAAGCGCAGCCGTGGCCGCCGCGGGCTCGAGGTGCTCAACAAGCTACGTGAAATTTCCAAAGGCCTTGAAATCTCTGATCTCGACACTCCCGAGCGCGACGTCGACGGTAAACTCGTCGCACTCGGCCGCACGCTTGGCGCGCAGGTGCTCACCAATGATTACAATCTCAATCGAGTGGCTAAGGTTCAAGGCGTTTCGGTCCTCAACATCAACGAGTTGGCAAACGCGCTGAAGCCTGTCGTGCTTCCCGGTGAAGAGATGATCGCCAAAGTTGTCAAGGACGGCAAAGAACCGAACCAGGGTGTTGCCTACTTGGACGACGGCACGATGATCGTCGTCGAGAATGGCAAGCGCGTTATGGGCGAAGATAGCGAAGTCGTTGTTACCTCGGTGTTGCAGACGGCCGCGGGCCGCATGATTTTTGCCAGACTCAAGAGGTAGCGGCACGGATATCACTGTGTGCGCGATATTGGCGGCGGCCGGCCGCGGTGCGCGCATGGGTCAGCCCAAGCAGCTGCTCGAACTGGCCGGCAAGCCTCTCGCCGCGTGGTCGCTTGCGACCATCGCATCGGTGCCTGCCGTTACGCAGATCGTCGTGGCCTGCGAATCGGACGAGCGTTCCAGTTTTGAGCGCCTCGGCGCCAACGTTGGATGCGGAAAGGTGCAGCGTGTCGTTAGCGGCGGAGCGCGCCGGCAAGATTCGGTCTTCGCAGCACTCCGCGCGCTGTCGTCGCCCGCAGAGTTCGTTCTCGTTCACGATGGGGCTCGGCCCTTCGTCAGTACAGAGGTCCTCGAGAGTGTGATCGAGCAGGCGCGCGAACACGGCGGAGCAATTGCAGCGGTGCCGGTCAAGGATACGATCAAGCAAGTCAGCGACAGCGGCACAGTCCACAAAACGATTCCGCGCGCGCATCTGTGGGCCGCGCAAACGCCGCAGGCGTTTTCCTACGAGCTCCTATTTCGTGCGCACGAAAACGCGGAGGCGGATGGGTTCATGGGTACTGATGATGCTGAACTCGTCGAACGCCTGGGTGGCGCGACGATAGCCATCGTCGAGAGCTCGTATGAGAATCTCAAGATCACGACGCCCGAAGATCTGATCGTCGCGGAGCGCATCGCGGCAGGGCGAACGAGCCGATGAGAGTCGGCCACGGATTCGACGCACATCGTCTCGTGCCGGGCAGGCCACTCGTGCTTGCCGGCTGTCGCATTCCGTTCGATCGTGGGCTCGAGGGTTATTCGGATGCCGACGTCGCCGCTCACGCCATCATTGACGCCGTTTTGGGCGCGGCAGCAATGGGAGACTGCGGCTCGATGTTCCCAGCGGGCAACCCGGAGTTTGCAGGCGCTGACAGCGTGGCATTGCTGCGTCGCGCCGTAAAGGCCGTTACGGAAGCCGGCTACAAAGTTGGCAATATCGATTGCACCATAGTTGCGGAGCAGCCGGCCCTCGCTCCGCACATCGAATCGATGCGCAAATGCATCGCGGATGCGGTTGGCATAGCGGTTAATTGCTGTAACGTTAAAGCCAAACATACTGAGGGCATGGGGTATACGGGAGAAGGCATCGGCATGGCAGCGTATGCCGTCGCCATGCTGTTTGATGAAGAACATCGAAGCTAAGAATCGGCGCGACTGGCGCACCTGGCTGAAGAAGAATCACAAAAGTGCGCCCGAGATTTGGCTCATCTTCTACAAGAAGCATACGGACAGGTCGTGCGTGTCGTACGATGAAGCAGTCGAAGAGGCGTTATGCTTCGGCTGGGTCGATAGCATCGTGGGAACGATCGACGCGGACAGCTACGAGCAAAAATTTACACCGCGAAAACCAACCAGCGCATGGGCCGCCTCAAATATCGAGCGGGCAAAGAAGATGATCGCTGCTCGTAAGATGACGGCGGCAGGTAAGAATGCCTTCGCCGGTCACGAGCAGCGAGTCGCCATGCCATTACCCACTGCGCTCCCTGCGGACCTCGCACGGCGCTTTCGGAAGGCAAAGCGAGCCTGGAAGAACTTTGAGCGATTTCCTCCTGGCCATCGGCGGATGGCCATCGGTTGGGTGGCGAGCGCCAAGCGTGAGGAGACACAACGCAAGCGTCTCGAGCAACTTATCGAGACCTCAGCTCGCAACGAGCGTGTGAAATTTTTGTAGGCAGGGCCACATGCGCTGACCCGGTAAGTCGACTGCGATGACTCCTCCAGTCCGCGTTCGATTTGCGCCCTCTCCGACTGGTTCGCTGCATGTCGGCGGCGCGCGAACGGCGCTCTTCAACTACCTCTTCGCTCGGCGCAACGACGGTCTGTTCGTGCTGCGCTCGGAAGACACCGACGCCGCCCGTTCGACACGCGAGTTTGAATCTGCGATTCAGTCCGATTTACGTTGGCTCGGGCTCGATTGGGATGAGGGACCGGACGTTGGGGGGCCATTTGCGCCCTACCGGCAGCTCGAGCGCCAGGATCGCTACGCGCTCGCCGCCGCACGCCTCATTGAAATCGAGGCGGTGTACCCCTGCTACTGCACGCCCGAAGAGCTTGACGCGGAACGAAAGCAGCAGCAGAGCCGCGGCGAAGCACCAAAATATTCGGGCAAGTGCCGCGAGCTGACAAAAGAGCAGCGCCTCGCTCGAGAGGCGCAAGGCCGAAAACCGGTGCTCCGGTTTGCCATGCCTCAGCGCGACATCTATGTCGAAGATCTCGTGCGCGGCTCGGTGCACTTTCCGCCCGGGTCCATCGGTGATTTTGTCATTTTACGTTCCGATAAGACGCCGGCGTACAACTTCGCCGTCGTTATCGATGACAACGACATGGCGATCACGCATGTGATCCGCGCCGATGAACATTTGCCGAACACACCCCGCCAGGTTGCGCTCTTCGAAGCGCTCGAGTTGCCGCTGCCGCTCTTCGCACATGTTTCGATGATCCTGGCGCCGGACCACCAAAAACTCTCAAAGCGCCATGGTGCGACCTCGGTGAGCGAGTATCGGGAGGCGGGTTTTCTCCCCGAGGCGCTCGTGAACTACCTCGCTCTGCTTGGATGGTCGCCCGGAGACGACCGAGAGTTCTTTACGCTCGACGAGCTCGCGAAAACGTTTTCGCTCGAACGCGCGAGCAAAAGCCCCGCGGTATTCGATATCACAAAGCTGCGCTGGTTCAACGCGCATTATCTACGAAACTTGCCGCGTAGCGAGCGCGCTACGCTCTTCGCGGAGTGGGCAGCCCGCGACGCACGCGTCGCATCGCTTCACGAGTTGAGCGACCCGAGCTGGCTCTCGACGCTTGCCGACGCGCTCAGTGACCATATCGAAGTTCTCTCTGACGTTCCGCGCGAGCTCGAAACCTTGCTGCGCGATGAAGTCGCTTTGGATGCTGAGGCAAAGAACGCAATCGCGGAGCCGCCCGTGCCGCTCTTGTTGGCGGATCTCTTTGGCCTCGCAGGCACAGACACCGATCGCGAGCATTTTGCCCGCGTCACCTCAAAAGAAGGGTTGAAGAAGCTGGGTGAGGCGCACGGTCTCAAAGGGCGGTCACTGTTTCGGCCGATTCGGCTTGCCGTTACTGGCTCGGAACATGGCATCGAATTATCGCTCGTGTTACAATTGCTCGGATCGCACCGCGTTCGCCACCGCATTTTGTCATCGCTGGCACAAGCGGTGCCAACGGGGCAGGAGCGCCCCCGGCCCGTTTGAGAAGTTGCACGACGATGATCAGACCTGCAAGGCCGTCATCACCTTCCGGAAGCGACCGCCGGTCCTGCCGCTGTTGCTGTTGACAGGGCGCCCAAGCGCCCTTCATTGTTTTTTCTTAACGTGAATTAGGCAGGACCTCATGCAACGCGAATCCGTTTTTCAAAAAATAGCCGCTGATTGGCGCGCTTGCTTTCAGCGCGATCCCGCAGCCAACAACTGGCTCGAGGTGTTGCTCGCGTATCCCGGCTTTCACGCGATCGTCGCGCACCGGTTCATTCATCCACTCTATCGATGGCATGTGCCCTTCATCCCACGCTACCTTTCGCATATCAGCCGCTTCCTCACCGGCGTTGAAATCCACCCCGGTGCGGAAATCCAAGCGGGCTTGTTCATCGATCATGGCATGGGCGTCGTCATCGGTGAGACCACCGAAATTGGCCGCAACTGCACGCTCTACCAGGGAGTCACTCTCGGCGGCACGAGTCTGCAGCACGGTAAGCGGCACCCTACCCTCGAGGACAATGTTATCGTCGGGGCGGGGGCAGGCATCATCGGCGCGGTCGTGGTTGGCGAAAACTCGAAGATCGCGGCCGGTGCGGTCGTTGTCAGAGACGTGCCGCCTAACAGCACGGTCGTCGGCGTTCCCGGACGCGTCGTCCTCCAAGACGGCAAGAAAGTTGAAGAGCCGGTTATCCCCAAGGTCGACATGCCCGATCCAACCGTCGATGCTATTGCCGCATTAGCCACCCGCATCGAGGCACTTGAAGACCGCGCGCGCGATGCAGAAAGCCGCCATGGCACTGCGCCTCTTTAACACGCGCACGCGGACAATTGAAGAGTTCAAGCCGATCGCCCCGGGCACAGTCTCGATGTACGTCTGCGGCATGACGCCGAGCTTTCATCCGCACCTCGGTCACGCGCGCACCTTCCTCACCTTTGATGTGTTCTTTCGCTACCTCAAGGCGAAGGGATACGACGTCAGTTACGTGCGCAATATAACGGACATCGATGACCGTATCATTGACAGGTCCCAAAAAGACGGCGTCCCCTGGAATGAGGTTGTGTCAAGGTACTACGGCGAGTTCGAGCAGTGTGCAGCGACGCTGGGACTGCTTGAACCAACCCTCTCTCCTCGAGCGACGAATGAGATGCCCTGTATTATCGAAATGATTGAACGACTCGTCGAATTGGGCGCCGCGTACGAAACGACCGACGGCGTCTATTTTTCGGTCGCTAAAGACCCAAGGTACGGCAGCTTGAGCAGGCGCAACCTCGACGAGCTGCGCGCTGGTGAACGCGTTGCGGTGCGTGAAGAAAAGCACGATCCACTCGACTTTGCGCTCTGGAAAAAAGCGAAACCCGGAGAGCCGACGTGGGAGAGTCCGTGGGGCCCTGGTCGCCCGGGTTGGCACATCGAGTGCTCCGCCATGTGCAAGCACTACCTCGGCGCGCAGTTTGACATTCACGGTGGGGCGACCGACCTGGTTTTTCCCCACCACGAGAATGAAATCGCTCAGACAGAAACGGCGACGGGCATGCATCCGATGGCGTTTTATTGGGTGCATGCAGGCTTGCTCAATGTCGACAACCAGAAGATGAGCAAGTCGCTTGGCAACTTCAAACCGCTGACGGAAATATTGGAGCAGCACAACCCAGCCGCAGTCCGTTATCTATTTCTTCAAACCGGTTATCGAAAGCCCTCGAATTTCACGCTGACGGCGCTCGAGGCGGCAACCAAGGGTCTTCGCGGGTTGTACGATGCGCTGGATGCGCTGCGCGACGCTACCGGTGAGAAACCTGTCACCGTTCACTGCGCGATAGAAGCGGGTGAGTTTGACGCTTTCTTGGACAACGATCTCGACACCGCAGGCGCCATCGGCTGGCTCCAGACCAAGGTCCGGGAGGCACGAACCAGCATCGCGCGTAGCCCGAGCGCCGAACTCGCGTCGACCGTTGCCTCGACCATAGCGCTGGCCGAGCGGTGTTTGGACGTGCTTGGATTACCGCTCAGTGCGCAGCGCGCAGGATTCATCGCCGACGGGCGCGCTCTTGAGTTGCGGCCGGAGCACAGGCTTGCCCTACGGACGCTCGCGGGCAACGGCGAGAAAGAGGACGCAGCGCTCGTTGACCACATCGTCGCGCTACGCGATCAGGCCCGAGCGCGCAAAGATTTCGCCACCTCGGACGTGCTGCGAGATGCTCTGCAAAACGCGGGCATCGTGCTGCGAGACACCAAAAACGGCACGCAGTGGAGCCTCGACGGTGGCCGATGAGGACCAGATCTTCGGAATCCACGCGGTTGACGAAGCGTTGCGCGCAGGTGAGCCGCTGCGCCGCATCACCATCGGCAAGCACCGCGAGCACGACCCTAAACTTGCAGGCCTGATCGCAGCCGCGCGCCGGCGCAATATCCCGATAGCCTTCGAGCGTTCGGCAGACATGCGCAGCCCATCCGCGCACCAGCACGTCAGAGCCGCCTTGCCCCCGTTTGCGTACACTCCGTGGGAAGACGTTCGCTCGCTTGTGCGCGCTGCCAAGCATGCGCTTGTGGTTGTCATCGATCACCTTGAAGATCCGCAAAATTTGGGGGCAGTCTTACGCAATGCCGAGGGTGCCGGGGCCGATGCTGTCGTCATGCCCGACCGCCGCAATGCCGGCATTACCGGAGTTACGCGCAAAGCCGCGGCCGGCGCAATCTCACACTTGAAGATCGCCCGTGTCCCGAATATCCCGGCAGCCATCAAGGCTCTGAAGGATGATGGATGTTGGGTCACAGGGCTCTCCCTCGCGCCGGGTGCACTCGACTATCATGAGGCTGACTACACCGCAAAGTGCGCTTTGATTGTGGGGGCAGAAGGCAAGGGCTTGTCGCGTTTAGTGAGCGAGCGCTGCGATGCTTTGGTGCGCATCCCGTTGCGCGGCAAAATAGCGTCACTAAACGCAGCAAGTGCGGCCGCGGTCGTGCTCTTTGAAGCAGCTCGCCGCAATGATGTAGCAACGGACCTTTAGGTCCGTTTTACGGGTTTGTCAAGCCGTCTAGTGTGATTGTGACGGTGGTAAAATCCCTGAAAAGCGGTCCAATCCTTGACGAAATCGGGACTCGAACATATAATCGGTAAGGACTGCAAGGGCTATAGGCAGCAAAGAAACTAGGGGGTAACGCACAAATTTTGGGGGCACTTCACCCGGTAGAAGACACTCTGGATTACAGTGAGCGTGCCGACGAAGAACTCGTAAATGCAGCGAAGTGTGGCGACAACCTCGCCATGGAGTTCCTGCTCAACAAATATAAGAACTTCGTCCGCATCAAGGCAAAGAGCTACTTCCTCATCGGTGCAGACCGTGAGGATATCATCCAAGAGGGCATGATCGGACTCTACAAGGCTGTTCGCGATTTCCGCGCGGACAAGCTCTCGTCGTTCCGTGCCTTCGCGGAGCTGTGTATCACGCGACAGATCATTACCGCGATCAAGACCGCAACGCGGCAAAAGCATATCCCGCTGAATCAGTACATCTCGCTCAACAAGCCGATCTATGATGAAGACAGCGAACGGACGCTGCTCGACGTTATGGCGAGTGCGAAGATGTCGGATCCGGAAGAACTGGTCATCAACCAAGAGGTTTCGGAAGACATCAAGGAGCGGATTCAGGAGAACTTGAGCGACCTCGAGTCGCAGGTGCTGCTGAGCTATCTCGAGGGCAAGTCGTACCAAGAGATGGCGCGGGATCTCAACCGCCACGTCAAGTCCATCGATAACGCGCTCCAGCGCGTCAAGCGGAAGATCGAAAAGAACCTGAGCGAAGTCGAGCTCTACTAGACGCACTCGCGATCACGCATGAAGCGGTCGAATTCATTCGACCGCTTTTTTGCGCGCGCCTGAGCAGGCAAATCGTGGTGACCGGAGTTTATTTTGTTGCCACTTGTCCGATGATATAGGCATGCCGTACTTACGAGTACGCTATCGTCATGAGGTGAAGTGCCTCGAGACCGATTGCGGGGAACTTGTGGTCCAAGAGGGCCGCACCTCGGATGTCATTACCGCTGACGGTACGCCGGTCAAACTCGAGCCGGGTGACCGCGACCGAGATCTGCGCAGCGCCTTCCTGCTGCATTGCCCAGCGGGGCACGAAGTCGACCTCTATGCGCCGCGCGACCTCCAAGTGGTCAAGTCCAGCTCCGCCAGCGAGGCTGATTTCCAGCCCATTATTTTGCGAAGCTCGCTCACGCAGTGATGTAAATTAAGGAAGGCCCGCCGGAGCGAACCTTCCTTAACTGATCACCGGGCTATGCGCAACCGGGCGTCGAGGGTGTACAGACAGCGCCAAGCGCTTCGGAAAGCACGACGGTTGCGTCAAGCGACGCGATGATCTTTGGTGCGGTGTACATGAGGAAGGTTTCTCCTTTGAACGTTTTTGGAGAACAGCGCCTCATCGCGCTCAATCGCTCGGATAGACAACCCGGCGACTTCTGCCTATTGTACCACGGCGTATCGCAGTCTCGGCGTGGGCAAAAAGCCCCTAACGATGCTGCCATAAACCCGATTCCTCTTAATCCTCGGCGTAGTCGATCTGAACGACCTTCTCCATTCCCACAATCTCGAGAACTCGCCGAACGGTTGCATTTTTCGCCGTTATGCGGAGCAAGACGTGGGTCTTCGAAACCACGTCCATGATTGAGTTGATGAGGGTAGAGTCAAGGTAGGTACAATGCGTCAGGTCAATCCGAATCGGTTTGCGTGTCAGCACCGCTTTCGTGAGCATATCATCGAATGACAACACGTTGGCCAGATCGACCTCTCCAACAGCGTAAACGATCGCCTCGTCTCCAAACGGATCGTAATGGAAACCATTGGCTTGTCTGAAATCGGGCTGCGCCGGTGTCTTCTTGCCTATCGGCTCGTCAGTGTCGCGCGGCATCGCACGTAAGATTGCTGTGGGGTAAAGCCCACCGCGTTGTTGCCATCACGTCAACATAACACGGTTCTGAGCTGTCGTCTGTGTGTTTTTTACATCGGGCGCGCGGTACAGTCTTAAAAGGGGTGCGCTCTATTTTTGCGCCGAAGACGCGCGCTGTATGGAGAGAAAGAAAAAATCTCCCCCCAAGATTCGACCAAAGCTCACTCTTGAAGTCTTGCGGCGAAATGCTATTCTCGGGGGGCTTCCGGGAGCTGAGGCGGCTTCCGTGGCCAAGGCCGGCACGCTTGTCGATCTCAAGGCAAAACACCAAATTTATCAGCCAGATTTACGCATTCGTGAGATCTACTTTCCCATCGATTGCGTGTTCTCTGTCGTCGCACGCATGAAAGACGGCGCGCAGGTTGAGGTCGGGACCGTGGGTCGCGAAGGAACCACCGCCGTTCCGGTGCTCCTAGGTGCTGCCAGCAGCTCGAATGACTGCTACTGCCAGGTTCCTGGCAAGGCTATAAAAGTCGACGTGCGATTTTTTCAGTCGCTACGGGCAACGAGTCCAAAGCTTAGACAGCTCCTCGATAACTACGTACGCGCGTATGTCATCATGCTCAGCCAGTTGGCCGCGTGCAATCGCCTCCATCACGTGTACGAGCGTTGCGCGCGCTGGCTGCTCATGGCTCACGATCGGGTGCGGAAAACGGATATCAAGCTGACGCATGAATATTTGGCGATGATGCTTGGCACGCAACGATCCGGGGTTACAGTTGCGGCGGCCACCTTGCAAAAAGCCGGCTTTATAAGGTACCGCAACGGCAACATAACGATTGTGAACCGGTTAGGACTCGAGAAAGCCTCCTGTGAATGTTATGATGTGGCGCGCGAATTATTTGTTACCATGCTGCACTCTGGCGACGGTATCGCTGCCACCCGCGCGGTTCTTAACTAGGCGCAACGGATGGCAGGCAAACCGTCGTCCCATAAAGCATAGACACGACACCACGCCGACGTAGCTCAGGGGTAGAGCAGCGGTTTTGTAAACCGCGGGTCGGGGGTTCAAATCCCTCCGTCGGCTTTCGCTTATTACCTTTTTAATGCATGATCGCTGATTCCGCCGTTCTCTTCACCCGCAGCGCGCTGCTTATCGTATGTATCGCCGCGGTTTTTTTTTCTTGCAGCAGCGCCGGGTTACGTCGCGGTGAGGGAGCAGCGGGCGCCGGGGTACGCATTCTCATCACGTTAATCGGCCCCGCGTCTGTGCTCTCGTTCGTCGGCTTGTTCTATTGGCCGCTCGCACTCGCAGCATCGCTCGTCGTTGCCGCATGGCAGGGGGCAAACTCCACAAGCTATCTCTGGACTCGACTTGGCGAAGTGTGGCGGGCCACGTCGCTTGTCCCTAAGGTTGCTCTCATTATGCTGGCCGTTGCCTGCGCATTTCGCGCCGGCGCAGCATTGTCCACGCCGCCGACGGAAGGCGACAGCCTGCTCTATCATTTGCCTATGAGCGCGGCATTCATACAAGATCACACCATGTGGTTCACGCGCGCACTGCTGTACCCCGGGGCGAACGAGTTGGGCGAAGCGGTCGGTGCAGCTTCGACTGGCACGCTCACCGGCATCGTCGCGTTCCAGTTAACGCAAATCCTCGCGCTTGCACTTGTTGGATTCGGGTGGGCCCGGCGGGCTGGCGCGAGTATTGACGGCGCAACTGCGGCGGCAATCGTCGCGGTTGCGCTGCCCATCGTCGTGGATCAAATGTTCACGTCGCAAAATGACATTTTTGTGTGCGCGACCGTGGCCTCGGCGTGCGTATTGTGGCGCCCATCTCCGAAGCTGGCGGCTATTAGTCTCGGCCTGGCCGCAGCCGCGAAAGTGACAGCATTCGTACTGATACCAGCCGTCGCCATCGTCATGATCGCCTTCGAAGGCTGGCCATTTTCAGTCACCAACGTCGCATGGGCGGTTGCGATCGCTGCCCCGTGGTACATCCGCACGTGGTTTTTGACGGGCAACCCTGTGTACACGGTAGCCTCGCTCGGGTGGACCTCAACCATTGCGGCGGATTTCGCGCACGCGTGGCGCTTTGTTCTTGCGGCGCTGCGCACGTATGGCGGCCTCAGCGCTGTCGCCGGCATCGCCGCGCTCGCGTTTTTCGTGGGCAGTCGCATGCGGACAACGTTTGCCCGCGCGCTGCCGTGGCTCGCACTCGCCTCGTTTGTAGCGTGGATCGTACTGCCGGATTCCGCAGAGAGTGTCACGGGGACGCTCGATCAGATCCGTCAAGGCTGGTCTCTCAGATACGTTATTCTGCTTCCGTTTGTGTTAGCGACGGCTCTACCAATCGTTCTCGACCGTATCACGGCGATACCGCTAGCGTCTTTTGTTGCGCTGATCGCCGCGGCGAGCGCTGTCGTGCGCAGCGCAAACCTCACCGCGTCGAACGAGCCTCTTGGCTTCGTCTACGCAATCCCGATCTTAGTTGCGCTCCTGCTCGTCATTATCGGATTAGGAGCACGCGCACGCGCTAGTGCTCAAACCCGCTCCGTGGGTCTTGGCATAGCGGCGGGATTGGCTCTCGTGATCATGAGTGTAACTATAGTTGCAGGAACGCAGTCGGTCACACGGTTGTGGGATGCGGCTTACCTGCAATGGAGCCAACGCATACCTACCAGCAGCGTTGGCTTGGACAAGAGTATCGTATCGAGCTCTAAGGTCGCGGTCGTGGGGATACGATCCTTTCCGCTGGTCGGACCAACATTTGCACGGCGAACATACGACAACCTCATTATTGAGTCGTCGTCTGCATGGCTCGCAGAATTGCGTCGAAGTGGTGTGCCAGTCTTAGCTGCAGGGGGAGAATCCGGCGCTCCGGACCAGCCAGGTTTCTTGCAGCCGTTGCCCGTGGAAACATGGATATCCCACGATATCGCGCGAGACCCAGCTATTTGCAAAATCAGCACGCATGGCTACGTTCGCATTTACGGTCTCAGCCGTGACGAATGCGCGCGAGCCTTACGGCCAGCGCAACAGCGTCGAGGGCGTACCAACTGAAACGACTTGGAGGCGCTGGATTCGAACGGGGCCTTGTTCCCAGTATGCTGTCGCTTCGCCGGAATTGGTGCTGACGAATTGCCCGACCTCACGCTGGTCGCCATTTACGGTCTCAAATAAGTTATAACGCGCCTTGGGCGTTAGACCATCCGCGACAAGATACAGCCATCGGCCATTCAGGTCTTGGATCACCTTAACGTTTCCGCCCTCACCGTGCAGCGCGTGGTGCGTGAAGTGACTATGAACCAGTGAGGCAACCGGCACAGTGTAGGCGATAGTCTGCATCCCGCGGATTATGTTGAGGCCGCCGACGACAATCAGAACTGCAGCGGCAATGGCGGCAACTTGCAGTAGGCGCCACGGTTGACGTGCCCATAGGTTACCAGAACCAGCGCGCAACGGCCGCGAATCGCCCAAGCTGATCTTTTGTGCGATCGCACGCTCTCCGCCCGCTTCCATCATATGAACTGCGTTGAGTGCATCCGCCAAAACTACTGCGCAGGTCGGGCACTGGTCCGCATGCTCTAGGACGCGCCGGCAGGCAGCCTCATCAAGGCTCCCAAGCGCAAAGGCCTCAATCTCGTCGTGCGGATGCGGCATCATGATCGTTGCTCGCTGAGAATCCGGCCCAAATGGCGTAACGCCAACTGGATGCGACGTTTGACGGTCCCAAGCGGAGTCTGTGTGGTTTCAGCAATCTGGCTCATTGTCATAAATCGAAAATAGGCAAGCTCGACAACCGTTTGCTGTTCCGCCGAAAGCGAGGCAATAGCACGCCGCACGCGGGATGCGTCGACACTCGCCGACACAAGGTCGGCCGGATCGGGTGCGTCTGTCTTCATGTCGCTTGTGTGAGCGCGCTCTTCGCGCCGTGATCGGGCGCCGGCGCTACGCAAAGCGGCGAGCGCAGCGTTGCGTGTCACAACGGTCAACCATGGGGCAATCCCAGCGGTTCTCACAACGAGACCCTCGCGATGCCGCCACAGAGTGAGGAACGCCTCCTGCACCACGTCGCGCGACTGGTCGTCATTGCGCAAGATTTTATAGGCGATGGCGTTGCAGCGGCGGGCGTGTTCGCGATAGGCGTCCTCAAGGGCAGTAGGGTCGCCGCTGATAAGCCGCGTGACGAGATCTGTGGCATCGGCTGGCGCCATCCGCTCTTTGCTTTACTGAGCTAGCGACTCATCAGCGACCGCGATCATGCCGGAGACGGGCTGCAAACTGACCGTACGGATGCCGAGGAGCTGGCTGAGCTGACCGGCTGGCACTTTCATGGGCCCTGGCTTAGGCGCGTTGCCCGGCTTGGGTTGAGGAAACGCGGTGGAATCTGCGGTGAAGAACGTTATCTTACCATCCACCTTTGACAAGACCTGATGAATATGGCCGTTGAGCACTGTGACTGAGTCGAAGCGGCGCAGCATCGACAGGAGTTCGAGGTAGTCGTCGGTCGTCCATCCCCATTCCGGATATACGGCGTATAACGGTATGTGTGCGAAGACCACGATAGGCGTGTTATTACGCTGCTTTGCAAGATCGGCTCGTGCCCACTCAAGCTGGTCGCGACCCAAGTAACCACCAGCTTTAATGTCGAGGACGTTCGTCAGTGCGAGCGCGTGCACGCCGGCCGCGTCAAAACTATACCATGGCTTAGCGCCACGGCCGAACATCTTAAAGTAGAGTGCACCGCGGTCGTCAATGATGTCATGCTCGCCGGGCACTGCGTAAACGGCTCCGGTTTTTATCGTGCCCAGCATCTGCTTCACCGTGTCGAATTGTTCGGGTTTGGAGAGGTGGCTGAGGTCACCCGTGTGCATGACGAATTCCGGTCTCGTCGGGAGGGAATTGATCTTGTCGATCGCCTGCTGGAACGTTGCCAACACATCAGTATTCGCTTCGCCGTGGAAGCCGACGTGCGTGTCGCTGATCTGTACGAAGCTCGCACCGGCCATTGCATGCGGCGCGGGGTCAGCAAGAGCGCGTCCGATAATGCCGGGGCCGGCAACGGCGTAGACAACACCGGTGCCGCACCAGGCCATGCATTCCAAGAACTTGCTGCGGTCCATGCTCATGAGTTGCTCTCCTTAACGATAATCGTGCCCCGCATCATCGGATGCACCTTACAGTAGTACGGATACGTCCCAGGCTTGCTGAAGAGATGACTAAACGTGTCGCCTTGCGCCAATCCCTTGGAGTCAAACGAACCATCAACGGCAGTGACCGTGTGCGGATCGTCGTCAAGATTTTTCCAGACAACGGTGGTGCCGGTCGTAACCGTAATCGAGGGCGCCTTAAATGCGTAGTTCTCGATTGTGAGTTGTGTCGGCCCCATAGTGTGGGCGATCATAAGTGCATGCGGCGTCTGGCTGCTCGCGCCAGATATGAGAACGAGCGCTGCGAGCGCTACGGCTGGGTAATTCATCAAGACCTCCGGTGCTTTGAGAGCTAGGGGTCGCGCGGCGACCGCCCATGCTTACTGTATGCAACCGGCGCTGAGACGGTTCACATTCTGGCGTAAGCGGCCAAAGCGCTCGCTGGGCCTTACAGCGTAAGGCCTGGACGCCTATTGCGCTAACAAACCATTAGTTGTATGATAGATTTACCTTACAAACAACGGATAGCTGAGGCGCAACGTGATTAATGGAACCGGGCCCGGGGTAGATCAGCTCGATGTACAGCTTCTCGATGCGCTGCAGCGCAACGGGCGTTCGACGTTCGCCGAGTTGGGGGAAATCGTCGGTCTCAAAGCTGCGTCGGTCCACGAGCGAGTCAAACGACTTGAAGCACGTGGCTTCGTGCGGGGCTATACGGCTCGCCTTGATGGCCGGCTTCTCGGACTGAACCTGACTGCATTTGTCAGTTGCTATACCTCAGCCAAGATGAACTACGACGAATTCAATGAAGCCGTGGCCGCCTTACCCGAAGTCTGCGAAGTGCATAGCGTTGCCGGCGAAGAGAGCTTCATCCTCAAGGTCATGACCAAATCGACTGGCGAGCTCGACGAGTTTCTTTCGCGACTGAAAAAGATTGAGGGCATCGAGCGGACCAAGACGTTAATCGTTTTATCGACGCCGTTTGAACGCGGCGGAATTGCATTAAGAGAAGACGGCGTGCCGGCAGCACGGCGTCTACGGAGCGTGCGGTAATGTCGGAAGCAAAAGTTATCTCGGCGACGCCGGGCAATGGTGCTGTGGCTACGCCGCCAGTCAAGGCGCTCAGACCGCCGGTGGGCCCGGAAGCGTTAGAGCATAGGAACTTGCGCCAAGGCGAGTTCTGGCGCGCGATACCCGCGTATAAGGACGTCGATGAGGCCACCTTCCTCAATCACTTGTGGCAGTACCAGAAGTCGGTGAAGACGCCGGAAGAGCTGCACAACACGGTGCAGGAGCTTGCGCCCCCGGAGTTCATGGAAGATTTACGGTCCGGATTCCACCAGGCGCCGATGAACGTTCGTATTTCACCCTACATGATCACGCTCATCGATTGGAGCAATCCGAACACCGATCCCATTCGGACGCAATTCATCCCACTCGCATCGCGTCTGCTGCCCGACCACCCCAAGCTCTCACTCGACTCACTACACGAGCAAGAAGATGCACCGCTGCCGGGGCTCACACACCGCTATGCCGACAAGGCGCTATTTCTCCCGATCAACACCTGCCCCGTGTACTGTCGTTTTTGCACGCGCTCGTACGCAATCGGCGGCGACACGGAAGTGGTCGAAAAGGCGGGCCTGGCTACCAACCAACAGTTGTGGCAACAAGCGTTCGATTATATCGCGTCACGGCCCGAGCTGGAAGACGTCGTGATATCCGGCGGTGACGCGTATCAGCTGCCGGCGAAGAGCATCACGAAGATCGGTAACGCGCTGCTCGATATTCCGCACGTGCGACGCATGCGATTTGCAACCAAAGGCCCGGCTGTCATGCCAAGCAAGATCTTAACTGATGCGGCGTGGACTGACGCCCTGGCAGGCGTTGTTGATCGTGGGCGCACGATGGGCAAAGACGTGATGCTCCACACGCACTTTAATCATCCGAACGAAATCACGTGGATCACCCAGAAGGCGATGCAATTGCTCTTCGAGCGCGGGATCCTGCTACGGAATCAAAGCGTGCTCATCCGAGGCGTCAACGACGACAAGCAGACGATGCAGCTGCTCGTCCGGCGGCTGGGGTATCTCAACGTGCATCCCTACTATGTGTACATGCATGACATGGTTAAGGGCGTGGAAGATCTACGCACGACGATCCAAACCGCGATCAACATTGAGAAGTACGTGCGCGGTTCGACCGCCGGCTTTAATACGCCGCTGTTTCTGTGCGACGCGCCCGGCGGGGGCGGCAAGCGTGACGTACATAGCTTTGACTACTACGATCGAGAGAACGGGATCGCGGTCTACAGCGCTCCCAGCGTCAAGCCCGGTAAGTGGTTCTTGTACTTCGACCCCATCGATCAGCTGTCACCGTCGGCGCAAGAGCGCTGGAGGGATACCAAGACGCAAGATGCGATGATCGCCGACGCCATCGCTCAGGCAGCCGCCTCGCCTGGCAACGCTATTTGAGCTTCGCAAACTCGTCGTCGACCGACACGTCGAACTGATTCTGCTGATAATTGAGAGCGCGCGGCGGTCGCGGCGTCTCCTTCCACCAGACACTATAGCGCGCTAACCACTCGAAGTTTTCAAACATGAATGGGTTGTTGTTGTAACGGCGCAGGTGATACACAAAGTCGCGGATGGTGGCCCAGCGCGTGCGCAACATCAGGCCGACCGCATCGACGATGAGCGAAGCATCCAAGACTTCGCGACGTGCCAGCGCAGCGATGGTCTCGACATATTGCCCAACCATCGCGAGGTCCTCTTCATCCTCAGATCCTGAAAAGCGTTCGCGGATAGCGTTGTCATTGGGATAACGACCTGCGACGCCTCGCAGACGAGTGAAGACGTGGACAATCGGTGCCGACGTCAGGCGGTCAATGGCTTGCAGAATCGCAATAGCGTTGCGCTCGTGCTCCATCTGCCGCACTTGACGCGAGAGCATAAGCGTCGTAAATACGACCGTCGCAAATGCAATGAATAACGAACCGATGGGCGTTATTTGTTCGAATAACGACGTTGCCAGCATAGCGCAGTCTGATCATTCGCAGTCCGCTCGCGAAGGTCCTAATGCGTGGGTCTCACTTTGACGGAGCTTTGCGGTCCGGGTTACGCTCGACGGCTTCCAGTACTCGCGAGTTGCCATGCAGGACGCCGGACTTTCGCCTGCAGATGCGCTGCTCAAAGCTATTGCGGCGACCCAGCAGTGACAGTGGCCATTACGATGGATTAGACGTTGCGACAGCCTCCTTGCGCAGGTGAGCCTGGGAGATTCGCTGGAAAGAAAGACTCGCACGGATCGTGGGCAGGTGGCCGAGTGGTTAATGGCAGCAGACTGTAAATCTGCCGCGCTCAGCGCTACGTAGGTTCGAATCCTACCCTGCCCAATTTCGAATGAAGAAAATAAATGCCGCTGGAATTTTGGCCAACCGCCGCATCCCATAATAGTTGATGGCGTTTAGTCTCAAACGAGGCAGAGCGGCGGTCCTGAGAGCAGTTGCTCTCACGCTCTTGAGCATCGTCGTGATTATCGCGGCTCTCATCGCGTGGATTATTCGTTCCCCGCTCCCCAAAATAAACGGCTCCCTCAACGTTGCTGGGATCCACGCCCCAGTAACGATCCGCAGAGATTCGCGCGGCATCCCACATATCGAAGCGTCAAACGAAGCCGACCTCTTTTTCGGGGAAGGGTTCGCCTGCGCGCAGGACCGTCTGTGGCAAATGGATCTGCTGAGGCGCACGGCGGAAGGGGAGCTTTCCGAGATCGTGGGGCCCGCCGCTCTGCACATCGATCGGTACATGCGCACAGTGGGCTTAGGTGCAGCTGCGCAGCGAGACGCCGAAGGGCTGCGCGGTCAAAGTCGTGTTGATCTCGATGCCTACGCAGCCGGCGTGAATGAGGCCGCGTCATCACATCCTCTGCCGCTTGAGTTTCGGTTACTTGGATACCATCTGCGCCCCTGGGTTGCCGCTGACAGCATCGCCATCATCAAGTTGATGGCACAACGTCTCGACGATCAGTGGAGTCAGGTCGAGCTGCGTTCACTGCTCGAGAAGAAGATCGGCCTGCGTGCCGCGCGGTCCTTAATGGATGCGCAGGTAGCAGGACTCGAGCATTTCATTCCAAGCACGAGTTCAACTGCCAAGCCGAAGTTAAGTTTGTTCGCGAAGCCCGTTGCTGATGCGGGCGCACTGATTCTCGTTAACCCCTTGCCGCCCGATCCCCAAAGTGGTTCAAACAACTGGAGCGTTGCGGGGAAACGCGTCACCACAGGATTACCGGTACTCGCAAATGACACGCATTTAGGCCACTCCGTACCGAGCACGGTTTGGCTCGTGCAGCTCTACGGCGCAGGTTATGACGTTGAAGGTTTCATTATTCCGGGCATTCCGTTCGTTGCATTAGGGCACAACGAGCGCATTGCGTTTGGCGTAACAAGCGGTGACGTTGCAGTAGAGGACATCTTTATCGAACGTTTTCGATCGCGGACCTCTGACGAATACATAGCTAACGGCCATTGGGTGCGCGCGGCTCATCGTGCCGAACGCATCGCGATCAAGGGCCAAAAAGACGAGGTTCTCGACGTTTTGATAACGCGTCACGGCCCCGTGCTGGCACGCAAGGGAGCGAAGGCGAACGTGCTGGCATGGAATATCTTGCGGGGTGGCAACGAAATCGAACTCTTGCGACGGCTTGACTTGGCTGCAAACTGGAGGCAATTCGAAGATGCACTCTCGCAAGTTGTCGGCCCGATGTTCAATTGGGTATATGCGGATGTCGACGGAAACATTGGGTATCAGCTCGCGGGTAAGGTGCCTAACAGAACGCATGGCGACGGCTCGCTGCCTGTCGAGGGTCAAGACGACCGCTACGATTGGCATGGATATCTGCCATTTGCCAGTCTGCCGCACGCGTATAACCCATCTAGCCGCATCCTTGCCACAGCCAACAATCAGGTGGTGCCCCCGAATACGGCAGTGGGGTCGTCTCCGTATTTTGACGCCCCCTATCGCATCGACGGTATCTACCGAAGGCTGACGACCCCGGCGAGGCTAACGCCCGAAGCGATCGGCGATGTCCAAGCTGACGTCCACGACATTCCACGATCTCGACTTGCGCGCATCACAGCTCGCGTGCTGCTTCATAACACAGATGTGCGGCTTCACCTTATCGGCACGCAACTCGGGGCGTGGGATGGACAGGCGACCGCGATGTCAACTGCGCCCCCCTTCCTCATCGCTGAGGCACGCGCGCTCGAGGATATGTTTCTTGTGCCGAAGATCGGCCCGGGGCTACGGGATCGGTATGATTACGATTTCAGCGTGCTGGTTCCGCTTGAGCGCGTCATTGACTCAGGCGACACATCGCTCCGATCGATCGGCATTACCCACGCATCGATCCTCGCGGCAATTCCAGTTGCGTGCTCGCGAGCGGCTGATTCCGTCAGAGCCACTGCGCGCGATGGTATCGCTCGCATCGAGCCGTGGGGCATGCAAAACAAAGCGATCTTTGAGCATCCCGTAGGCCGGACGTGGCCGCTCGACGTTTTGTTTAACATCAAGCAGTTTGCGCAACCGGGTGATGGTTTTACCATATACGCGGCAAAGCCCGATCATGGACCGGCGTCGCGCATGGTCAACGATCTCTCAGATTGGGATAACTCGTCGATGTCGCTCACGCTGGGTGAATCCGGCATATTCAATGACACGCACTATCAGGATCAAGTGCAAGATTTTGCATCCGTCAAATGGGTGAGAATGCCGTTTTCTGATGCCGCGGTGAAGGCAGCGACCAAGGATACGTTGAGACTCAATCCGTAAGGTATCTATCGGAGCGGGCGGGAGTAGCTCAATTGGTAGAGCGCTAGCCTTCCAAGCTGGATGTTGCGGGTTCGAGACCCGTCTCCCGCTCCAACCCAAACTCCAGCTTGCTGCGAGTAACCAATGCGTAATCGCGAATCATATCCCGGAACACTCAACGTGCTCGGCTTTGCGCTAGGCTGCGCCCTAGCCGGGTTTCTGCTCCGGTTACTGCTCGTACCGGCGGGCCTTGCCGGAAGAACGGCCAACTTCATGATATTCGAAGGCGATTTTGGCTGGTACATCGTCAGGGCACTTCTTTTCGGGCTCTTCGCAGGTTTTGCCGGAGCTATCATTGCAGCGATTCACAACGAATTCATGAAACGAAGCTAAACGCCGGATTGGGAGACGTCGTAAACCACCTTGATTACGATGTTGGCTATTGTCTCATTACAAATGACCGCCGCGGCGCCCTGGGGTGCATGCTCGCTCATCACCAAAGCCGATATTCAACGAGTTCTGCACTGGCCAGTCAACGCAATGTCCGACGAGCCATACCACATTGCCGCCAGCAGCGGCAGAGTCTGCACCTATGAGTCCAGAGATGGATCCGTGATCGTGACGCTTCCTGAAACCGGCTCTGCATTTCTTGGCACCAATCCTCTGGTAGAGCCCGAACTCAATGGCCAAATGGTCAAAGTCCACGGCGTTGGAGACTCAGCCCAGATATTCGACGGTACTATTTATGTGATGAAGCGGCAGCGAGGTTTTTCTGTCAAGATCGTTCCTGATAGTACCACGAATCCGACGAATACGGATTTGATCAACCTCGCCAAGATCGCCGCAACTCACATTCGTTAAACTAGCCGAGCGAACGTAAACGAAAGTCATAATTATTTATGAAGAAGCCAAAAGATATTGACGAGTATATATCGAGTTTTCCGAGCAAAACCCAACGAGCTCTGAAACAAGTACGGGTTACCGTTAGAAAAGCTGCGCCACAGGCAGAAGAAGTAATCAGTTACGGAATACCAGCATTCAAAATGAATGGCATCGTGGTCTACTTTGCTGCCCACGCCAAACACATTGGCATGTACCCGAAACCTTCGGGACCAGAATCTTTGAAGAAAGAGCTATCAACCTATAAAGGTGGAAAGGGAACTATTCAGTTTCCGCTTGACAAGCCGCTACCATTAGGCTTAATAATGCGATTTGTGAAGTTTAGAGCACGTCAAGACGTGCAAAAGGCGAAAACGAAGAACAAAGTGCGCAGCGCTCAGTCTTCCACGCGTTGACGCAACAATTCAATCGCTACATTCACATTGCCAGTGAGGTCGCTTCCGCATTTCGGGCAGCGTAAGAGGTCGCCTGATCGAAACGCATTAATAACGTTTCTGGCTTCCTCGTCGGTGAACTGCGCCGCTGTCAGGCCGCAGTGGGTGCAACGGAGAGGTGGCGGAACTGTCAAGAGAATCTCCCTTAGAGACGTTATATTTAAGAGCCGCCTTGCAGATTCCTGACGGAAATCTTGCTAGAAGTCACAGTAAGTTCGCTACCATGCCGGCACAGCACAAGAGGCGCGACATAAAATGGAACTCGCGCTGCGGTCAGTTGATCAAGAACGCTAGACCGACGTACGACTGCGCCAGCCGTAAGCGACGTCTAATAGGTCCAGGTATAAAACGGCGGAAAGACATAGGGGCCACCGACCTCGAGCGTGATTTGCTCGTGATTGGTAAGCGTAATCGTACGCGGATCACCAGTGAACATCGATGTGCCGAGGTAAAAGAGCGTCGGTCCGCTCACGCCCGCAACATTTGACACTGACAGTGGTTCGCCCCAGATGTCGAAGAACTCGCCGAGAGTGTAGGTGGTGGTGGTGGGGTTCTCGATGTGGACGATGCCCGAGTTGTCGTGCGTATGAAGGTGATAAAAACACGTGCCGCTATTTGCATAGTTGCCACCCATCGAGTACACAGGACTCATCAGGCCGATGGCGAGAGGGATGGCAACCTGCGCCCCATTTTGAAAGAGCGTGACGTGCGAGTGAATATGGAATGTCTGTGCAGTATTTTCGCACGCGATGCCATCCACCGCTCCGCCCTGACCACCAGAGGCCGTGTCACCGGCTGGGAAAACCTGCGACCCGACAATATCGCCCGGCACGAGCGTGCGTGGCGTCGGCGTCGGCGCCGGGGGTGCGGTTGGAATCGCTGGTGACGGGCTTGGGGTCGGTGTGGGTTGGAACGGATTCGGTATGCTCGTACCGCCGCCCGTGCAGGCCGTTAGGACGGCGCAAAGCAAGCAGGTAAGGGTCAAGACAGCGATAGATAGGCGCATAGGAGATAACTTCACCGCAACTGCCTGAACCACGCTGGGCTGAAAGCACTATTATTGAGCATGTTCGACGGAAGGTGAGTCGATAGCTATGGGTGATTTCTTAACACATCTGGCCCACGCTGCGTTGTGGGTCATCGGCGTGATGTTTGTCTTCTCGCTGATCGGGATCTTCGCGACCATTCGCTGGATCGTGAGCATTGTCGTCGGCGCAGGTCGCGCTGTCGAGGGCGGCGTTGAGCGGACGGAAGATTTGGTGCGAAGAAAGTAGCAAGAGCTACATTATCAGTTAGTCGTGCGTGCATGCTGGACTTGCCAGCACCGGCCGGTTCCGATAGTATAAGGGACGGCTCTAAAAGCTTGGAGGGGCCCGAAGCGCCCTTGTAGCTCAGTGGTAGAGCGCGTCCTTGGTAAGGACGAGGCCGCGGGTTCAATCCCCGCCGAGGGCTAATGCAAAGCGCATGCGCCCGTAGCTCAACTGGATAGAGCGATGGACTCCTAAGCCGTAGGTTGGAGGTTCAAGTCCTCTCGGGCGCGAATTTTCAACTTTCACACTCCGGAAACCGGGGTGTGCGTTAGCTTGTCCCCCAAAACGGTCGGAATAGGTCCGACCGTCACACCTAAACCGGAAGAAAATGGCAAAAGCAAAATTTGAGCGGAACAAGCCGCACGTCAACATCGGCACGATCGGTCACGTGGACCACGGCAAGACGACGCTGACGGCTGCGATCACAAAGGTGCTGGCCGACGCAGGCACAGGCACAAAGAAACTGATCGTAGATCAGATCGATAACGCGCCCGAAGAGAAAGAGCGCGGTATTACGATCCAGCTCTATCACGCTGAGTACGAGACCAAAAACCGCCACTACAGCCACGTGGATGCGCCGGGTCATGCCGACTACATCAAAAACATGATCACGGGTGCAGCTCAGATGGACGGGGCGATCCTCGTCGTCTCGGCAGCCGATGGCCCCATGCCGCAGACGCGCGAGCACATACTGCTGGCGCGCCAAGTGGGCGTGCCGTATCTGGTTGTCTTCCTGAATAAGATCGATATGGTCGACGACCCAGAACTCATCGACCTGGTCGAGATGGAAGTACGCGAGCTGCTCTCGGCCTATAAGTTCCC